>ERZ791635.263-NODE-263-length-33786-cov-3.59213_pt1 | contig 33786 bp, 36 predicted proteins | sample MGYA00510056_ERZ791635 | MGnify/ENA primary metagenome ERZ791635 (study PRJEB30046, sample SAMN00715187) | human gut metagenome | study: EMG produced TPA metagenomics assembly of the A metagenome-wide association study of gut microbiota in type 2...
GGTCGTGATACAGACCTATCAGCCGGAGCATTATGCGATTGCGGCAGCTGCCAGTCAGGATTACAAAGCATTTTACGAAATGGAGATGGCATACAGGCGGATGCTTCGTTATCCACCGGTTTATGATATGCTGCAGATTCTGCTGACTGGAGAATCTAAAGGAAAAGTAGAAAGCTATGCCGGGATTTTATGCCGGGATTTAAAGGAAAAGACAAAGACATTACAATATACGCAGACAAGGATCATCGGACCGGGAGAAGCGGCGATTGGAAAGATCAACGATGAATACCGTTATGTGATCTATATCAAGGCACCGGGTCTTGGCGCAATCACGACGCTGCGTGACTATATTGACACATGCGGCTGCGAAGACGTGACGATCAGCGTGGATATGAACCCGATGACGGTTTGTTAAGAAAAATATGGTTTTAAATTATAATATAAATGGAGGGCAATATGGCAACGAGAAAGATACGTTTAGATGGTGATGATGTATTGAGAAAGGTCTGCAAACCGATTGAGAAGATGACACCACGGTTGCAGACATTGATCGATGATATGTATGAGACGATGTATGAGGCAAATGGTGTGGGACTGGCGGCACCACAGGTCGGTATTTTAAAGCGCATCGTCGTGATCGATATCGGAGATGATAATGCCTATACATTGATCAATCCAAAGATTATCGAGGCGGACGGCGAACAGACAGGCGAGGAAGGCTGCCTGAGTCTGCCGGGTCTGCAGGGCACCGTGACAAGACCAAATCATGTAATCTGTGAAGCATATGACGAGGATATGCAGCTTCGGCAGATCGAGGGCGAAGGATTACTGGCACGTGCAATCTGTCATGAGTTAGATCATCTCGATGGAATTCTGTACAAGGACAAGGTAGAGGATGGACTTTACAAAGTAGAGCCAGTTGAGCCGGAAGAGTAACCAGAAATCGTAAGTGCAACAGGGTAGAACATGGAGGTAGAGCATGAGAATCATATATATGGGAACGCCGGAGTTTGCAGCGATTGCGCTTTCGGCAATCGTGAAAGAACATGAGGTGGTTGCGGTTGTGACACAGCCGGACAAACCACAGGGACGAAACCGCAAGCTGGTACCAACACCAGTCAAGGTGAAAGCACAGGAATATGAGATTCCCGTCTATCAGCCGGAGAAGGTGCGCGAGGCAGAGATGGTAGAAACGCTTCGGTCATACAAGCCGGATGCAATCGTGGTGGCTGCGTATGGACAGATTCTGCCGGAGAGCATTTTATCGATTCCGCCGTATGGCTGTATCAACATTCATGCGTCACTGCTTCCGAAATACCGTGGCGCAGCACCAATTGAGAAGTGCAATCATCGACGGAGAGACGGTAACTGGTGTCACAACGATGTATATGGAAAAAGGGCTTGATACCGGAGACATGATCGACAAGGTGGAGGTTGCGATCACACCGGAAGATACTGGAGCCACGCTGCATGACAAGCTTGCCGAGGCTGGAGCGGCTTTGATTTTGGAGACACTCACCAAACTGGAAAATCATACAGCAACACGGACGAAACAGGATGATGCACAGAGTTGTTATGCATCAATGCTTTCCAAAGAAATGGGGCGGATGGATTTTGCGAAGTCCGCAGAGGAACTGGAACGTCTGATCCGGGGACTCAATCCGTGGCCGTGTGCATATACAGAGATAGACGGCAAGAATGTGAAGATCTACAAAGCAAAGGTCATCGCAATGGACGATGCATATAAGACGCAGGCACAGGGAAAGGTGGAACAGACACTGACCTTTGCGCCGGGCGAGATCGTGGAGGTTGCAAAGAAGTATTTTGTGATCGCGTGTGGCACGGATGCCTTGCAGATCCAGAAACTGCAGCCGGAGGGTAAGAAGCCGATGGATACCGTAGCTTATTTAAATGGCAATCCGCTTAAGGCAGGGATGACTGTAAATTGGAAATAAAGAGGAGAAACACATGGATACAAGAGACGTGGCTTTGACTGTATTATTGGATATAGAGACTAATCAGACATTTTCGAATATTGCACTTGGAAATGCACTTCGTAAAAACCAGTTTACGGACAAGGCAGAACGCGCTTTTTTATCCAGACTGGTGGAGGGTGTCACAGAGACAAAGCTGCGGCTGGACTATGTGATCGACCAGTATTCAAAGACGAAGATAAAAAAGTGTAAGCCGGTGATCGCCTGTCTGCTCCGGATGGGCTGTTACCAGATTCTTTTTATGGACAGCGTACCGGATTCTGCCGCGTGCAATGAATGCGTGAAGCTTGCGAAAAAACATGGCTTTGCCGGACTTTCTGGTTTTGTGAACGGCGTGCTTCGGACGATCACACGGGAGAAAACGAAGCTTGCATATCCTGATCAAAAAAGAGAACCGGAGCGGTATTTGTCCGTGATGACATCAACACCACTCTGGCTCGTACAGAAGCTTATCTTGGAATATGGCACAGAGAGCGCAGAAACGATCTTTCAGGCGGCATTTGCAGACCGGAAGACGAGTATCCGGCTGAACAAACATCGGATCGAAGAAAACGGAGAGACGATGGATTCTTATAAGAACCGATTGAAAGAAGCAGGCATAACAGTCGAGCCGGGTGCATATTATGAAGGAGCATGGCTGTTATCGGGCTATGATTTTATACACAAGATTCCGGGATATAAGCAGGGATATTTCACGGTGCAGGATGAAAGCTCGATGTGTGCGGTTGCGGCAGCAGGCATCCGGCCAGAGGATTTTGTGATGGATATCTGTGCGGCACCGGGTGGTAAGACGACGGCGGCAGCAGAATTTGCACAGCAAGGGCATGTGCTGTCGATGGACATTGCAGAGGAAAAACTGGAATTGATTGAAGAAAATGTAGAACGGTTAAAGCTTGCAAATGTGGATATCCGTTGTCAGGATGCAACGGAATATATGCAGGAGCAGGAGGAAAAAGCAGATGTTGTTATCGCAGATCTGCCTTGTTCCGGACTTGGCATCATGGGACGGAAAAATGATATCAAATACCGGGTAACCGAGGAACAGATCGAGTCACTGGTGGAGCTGCAACATACGATACTGCAAAACGCCTGCCGATACGTGAAGGCAACCAGGTGGAACGCTTTTATATAGCACCTGCACGATCACAAAGGAAGAAAACACCTTGCAGGTGGAGCGTTTCTTAAAGGAACATCCAGAATATACATTAAAAGAACAACGACAGTTCTTACAGGGCATCGATGCCTGTGACGGATTTTATTATGCGGTACTGCATAAGCTAGGAGATTAAAATGGACATCAAATCAATGTACCTTGCAGAAATTGAACAGTGGATGAAAGAACACGGACAGCCGGCGTTTCGGGCAAAGCAGGTGTTTCAGTGGATGCACCAGAAGTATGTGGCATCGACGGAGGATATGTCGAATCTTCCGAAGGCACTGCGTGCACAGATGGACGAGGAAGGATTCGTGCACATTGAGGCAGAAATGAGTCAGGAATCAAAATCAGACGGTACGATCAAATTCCTGTACCGCCTGTCGGATGGACAGATGATCGAGACGGTGTTTATGCGCCATAATTATGGTAATTCGGTTTGTATCTCATCGCAGGCGGGCTGCCGGATGGGATGCCGTTTCTGTGCGTCGACGATTGGCGGACTGGTACGGAATCTGACCGCTTCGGAGATGCTCGAACAGATCTATGCGACGAGCCGCATCCATCACCGGGGAACGTATCAGCCACGTGGTCGTGATGGGAACGGGAGAACCGCTCGACAACTATGAGAATCTGATTCGTTTTTTGCGCCTGCTGATCGATGAGAATGGATACAATTTAAGTGCCAGAAATATCACGGTATCAAGCTGCGGAATTGTGCCGCGCATCTATGATCTGGCAAAGGAGGATATCCCGATCACCTTTGCACTTTCCTTACATGCGCCGACCGATGAAGAGCGGAAAGAACTGATGCCGGTTGCACACCAGTACACACTGGCAGAGACATTAGATGCCTGTCGGGAATATTTCCGGCAGACCGGACGGAGAGTGACTTTTGAGTACAGCCTTGTAAAGGGCAAGAATGATACGGAGGAACAGGCGAGAAAACTGGCAAAGCTGCTTGCAGGTATGAATTGTCATGTCAATCTGATTCCGATCAATCCGGTGGAAGAGCGGGAATACGAGCGAAGCGACAGTGATTCCGTTGAAAAATTCAAATCCACTCTTGCAAAATATCACATAAATGCTACAATAAGGAAGAGTATGGGTAGCGATATAGATGCTGCCTGTGGTCAGTTACGAAGGAAATATGCGTTTCATCATCAGGAGGATTCCCATGCATTCTAGTGGAAAGACGGATACCGGGATCAAACGTAATAACAATCAGGACAGTATTTTTTTCAGTGACACTCCGGTCGGTCCACTTCCGAATCTGTATATCGTAGCAGATGGAATGGGCGGACATCGCGCGGGGGACAAAGCATCAAGGATGGCGATTGATATTACAGTGGATTTCATAGAGAAGTCCACAATAGAAAATCCGGTAGCACTGTTAAAACGGGCAATGTTATTTGTAAACAATGAAATATATAAGGCGGCGTGTGCAGATCCCGATTTAAATGGGATGGGAACGACGATGGTAGCAGCCGTGGCACAGGATGGAAAGCTGTATGTGGCGAATGTCGGTGACAGCCGATTGTATGCGATCGGCGGAGAGATTCGTCCATAGATCACAATGGATCATTCGCTTGTCGAGGAACTGATCCGAAAAGGTGAACTGGAACGGAAAAAAGGACGCAATCATCCAGAGAAGAACATCATCACAAAAGCGATGGGTTCACGGGACGAGATGATGCCGGACTTTTTTGAGATAGATATAAACACGGAAGAAAAATATCTGTTATGCTCAGACGGGTTATCGAACATGGTCGAAGATGACGAAATAAGGGATATTGTTTCCGAGGAAGACGATTTGGACCGAATTGCACAGGAACTTGTGGATCGGGCAAATTATTATGGTGGTTCGGATAATATATCCGTAATTATTATATCGGCAGATTGATGACCGAATAGAGAACGAATATAGCAGAAAGGGTTGAAATCATGTTAAAACCAGGAATGATATTATGTGATAGATATGAGATTTTGGACGTGGTCGGTGCAGGCGGAATGTCCATAGTCTACAAAGCAAGAGACCATAGATTGAATCGAAATGTGGCAATCAAGGTATTGAAGCCGGAGTTCAGCAACGATAAGAACTTTGTGACAAAGTTCCGGATCGAGGCACAGGCTTCCGCAGGACTGACACATCCGAATATTGTAAATGTATATGATGTTGTCATGATGATGAAGGCATTTACTGCATCGTGATGGAACTGGTAGAGGGTATCACATTAAAGCAGTATATCGAGCAGAACGGTCGTCTCAATATGGAGACAGCCATCAACTTCTCTATCCAGATCGCATCCGGTCTGGAGGCAGCGCATGAGAATCATATTATTCACCGTGACATCAAGCCACAGAATATTATTGTATCAAAAAATGGAAATATCAAGGTTACAGATTTCGGTATCGCCAAGGCAGCAAGCAGCAATACTCTGACGTCTGGCGCGATGGGAAGTGTACATTACATATCCCCAGAGCAGGCAAGAGGTGGCTACAGTGATGAGAGAAGTGATATTTATTCTCTTGGTATCACGATGTATGAGATGGTAACCGGAAGAGTGCCGTTTGAGGGAGATAATAACGTATCAGTTGCACTCATGCATATCCAGAATGAGATGATTCCACCGAGACAGTATTATCCGGATATTTATTCCAGCTTCGAGAAGATCATCCTGAAGGCGACACAGAAGAAACCGGAGCGCAGATATCTGACAGCGAGTGCCTTGATCGCAGACTTGAAGCGTGTACAGAACAACCCGAATATTGATATTGTGGTCGCGCCAACTTCAATCACAAACAGTCCGACACAGGAGTGGACAAAGGAAGACGTACAGGCAATCCGTAACGGAAGTGCAAACCGTGACCTGTATAGCCAGCCATACGAAAATCCACCAGTGTCACAGGAGATGGGCGAGATCCGTCCAATTGGATACAACTCTACCCCGCAGGCAAACAATGGCAGAATCAATGAGCTTCTGCAGGAGGATGATGACGAATGGGAAGAGGATGATTATGAGCCGGAACCACAGCCAAAGCGTGGCAATCTGAAGAAGGTTCAGGATTATGATGACGATGAAGAGTTAGAAGAAGAGGAAGATCCGGATGGCATTGATCCAGGTATCCGGAAAGCAGTTACGATTGCCGGTGTAGCAACGGCTGTTATCATTGCAATCATCATTATAGTTGTACTTGGTAATGTACTTGGCTGGTTTAAATTTGGCTCCAAGAAAGATAACAAGAACAAGATCACAACCGAGGAAGTACAGTCTGTTGCAATGCTTAGTGTGACTGGTGTCTCTGAGGAAGCTGCCTTGAAGATGCTTTCGGATGCAGGTTTTACAAACGTCAAGACAGAGCATGTAGAGGATGAGAAGACACAGGAAGGTTACGTCTTTGAGCAGAGCGTGAAAGAAGGCGAGACAATCCCTGCAGATCAGGAGATTGTGCTCAAGGTCAGTGCAGGCGCAGAGGAAGTAGATGTACCAGATGTCAAGAATTATGAAGATTCACAGGCAGTAACAATTTTGACAGAGGCTGGTTTTGAAGTCAGTCATGCATATGAATACAGCGATGATGTCGAGAAAGATAAAGTTATCAAGACTGATCCGGAAGGCGGCACAAAGGCAGCCAAGGGATCAAAGGTTATCGTGACAGTCAGCAACGGTTCTGAGAAGAAGGAAGTAGAAGTTCCGAACTTAGGCGGACTTACAGAGGCACAGGCAAGAGACTCGCTGTCAAGCAAGAAGCTTTCTGCCGGAAATGTCACACATGCAAACAGTGATAGTGTCGCAGCAGGTATGGTTATCAGCCAGAATCCTTCGAGAGGAACAACTGTGACAGAGGGCGATAGCGTTGATTTCGTTATCAGTGATGGACCAGAGCAGAAGGCAAAGAAATATACGGCAAATATTTCTGGAACTATTACATGCAATGATGCAGCCTTAGACGGATCAGCCGTTACGGTTCAGGTAATATTTAATGGTGGCGCTGTGTATGAGCAGACAATCACTGTTACATCAGGAAACTCTTATAATGTATCTGCGACTGTACCAAATCTGGATTCACAGGGTGGCAGTGCAAGCTTTGTAATTCTGGCAGGTGGAACGGATGTGACAAGTTCATTCTCCGTACCGGCACCGAATGTTTCTTATTCGGAAGAATAAAAGAGTATAGGAAGTTTATGCAGGGAAAGATTATGAAAGGTGTGGGTGGATTTTATTATATCCACCCACATAATACTGTAAATACCATATATGAGTGTAAAGCGAAGGGTGCGTTCCGCAACCAGAAGATTAAACCGGCAGTTGGCGATGATGTCGAGATCGAGATCATCAGTGAACAGGATAAGACCGGAAACATCGTGGAAATCTTACCGCGGGAGAATCTGCTGATCCGCCCAGCGGTTGCAAATGTCGATCAGGCTGTGATCGTATTTGCACTTGCAGATCCGAAGCCAAACTACAATCTGTTAGACCGTTTTTTGGTCATGATGGAACAGCAGGGCGTTGACACGTTGATCTGCTTTAACAAATCTGATCTTGTAAGCGGGCAGGAAGCAAAGGAAATCTGTGATATCTATGCAGGCGCTGGTTATCAGGTGTTCCTGACGGTTGCAAAGGAGAATGTTGGAGTTGATGCATTCCGGGAAGCAATCCGGGGTAAGACAAGCGTTTTTGCGGGTCCGTCTGGTGTCGGAAAATCGTCGATGTTAAACGCATTGCATCCGCAGGCACAGGTGCAGACCGGAGCTGTCAGTGAGAAGATCCGCAGAGGAAAACACATACAACGAGACATTCCGAACTGATCTACATTGAGGAAGACACGTATATCATGGATACACCGGGATTTAGTTCTCTTGTGATTGAGAACTTAGAACCGGAAGATTTAAAGGAATATTTCCGGGAGTTTGAATGTTATAATGGCCGTTGCAAATTTAATGGCTGTGTGCATATACATGAGCCGGAGTGCTTCGTGAAAGAAGCGTTGCAGGCGGGGACGATCTCACAGCTTCGTTATGATAATTATGTGCAGTTATATGATGAATTAAAAAATAAAAGGAGATGGTAGGTATGAATATTCTTTCACCGTCGTTGTTGTCAATTGATTTTAACCATATTGAACGAAATGCAAAAGTGCTGGATGAGGCAGGCGTGAAATGGTTTCACTTAGATGTTATGGATGGAACCTTTGTACGAAATATCTCCTTTGGACCACCGGTTATTAAATGCATCCGTAAGGTCACAGACAGCTTTTTTGATGTACATCTGATGATCAATGAGCCAATTCGTTATATCGATGCATTTGCGGATGCAGGAGCAGACATGCTGACAGTACATTACGAGGCATGTAAGGATTTACAGGAGACGATTGATGCAGTAAAAGCAGCAGGAATGAAGGTTGGTATTGCTGTGAATCCGGAGACTCCGGTACACTGGTTAGAGTACTATATCAATCAGGTGGATATGGTGCTGATCATGAGCGTCAATCCGGGCTTTGGCGGACAGAAGTTTATGCCGATTGCCCTTACGAAGCTGCAGGAAGTAAAGGCACTTGCCGAAGAGCGTAATCCAGAGCTCCTGATCGAGGTGGATGGCGGTATCACGGTTGACAACGTACAGGATGTATTAGACGCCGGTGCGAATGTTGTTGTTGCAGGCTCCGCTGTCTTCAAGGGCGACAAGAAAGCAAATATCGCAGCTTTTATGGAAAAGCTGAACGCATAGAGCATAGAAATGAAAACAGAAAGCAAATATTGTCTCATTGTCACAGGCGGTTCTGCAGACAAAGCTTTGGTTGTTGCCGTTTATGAGGGCGCATATGGATATCCGGTTCATCCGTATGTAATCGGTGTGGACAAGGGACTGGAAATGTTAGAACAATTGGACATCGAACCGGATTTGATAATTGGAGATTTTGATTCCGCAAACGACGGCATCAGAGCGAAATATGTGACAAGCCCTGATGCCGTTGTGCGTGAAAAGTGTGTGGTACTGAATCCGGAAAAAGATTTCACGGATACACATGTTGCAGTCTTAGAGGCGGCAAAACGTGGATTTACACAGGCATTGCTGCTTGGCGCAACTGGAACCAGACTCGACCATACACTTGGAAATATGGGATTGCTTTTTACGTGTAAACAGGAGGGAATCCATGCAGAAATCTTAGATCTGCATAACCGGATTTCTCTGATACAAAAAGAAAAGATAGTTCGTGCAGAAAATCTGTATGGACCTTATATATCTTTACTGCCCTTTTCAGAATGCGTGAAGGGCATTACCCTCAAAGGTTTTAAATATAATGCAAATGACCTGTCAATCAGAAAGGGAGAGACGATAGGACTTAGCAACGAATTAAGAGAGGAGGAAGGTCACATAACGATTGGAGATGGGTACCTGTTTCTTATGGAGACCAAAGATTAAATGTCAACATGGGTAATACTTGCATTTGTAATTTACATGATTTTCATGTTGGGAATCGGTATTATTACAGCTAGAAAAAACAAAAGCTCGGATGATTACTTCTTAGGAGGTAGAAACTTGGGAGGATGGGTGACAGCCCTCTCTGCACAGGCATCCGACATGAGTGGATGGATGCTGATGGGACTTCCAGGCTGTGTCTATGCATTTGGCGCGAATCAGGCTTGGATCGCAATCGGTCTTTTGATCGGTACGATTTTGAACTGGGTGATCGTCGCAGGTCGTCTGCGCCGCTATACGATCAGAGCAGGCAATGCAATGACGATTCCGGAGTATCTGAGCAATCGTTTCCGCGATAAGCATAATATTCTGATTACGATTTCTGCGATCGTTATTGTAATCTTCTTCGTGGTATATTCTGCATCTGCATTTGCTTCTGGTGGAAAGCTGTTTGCATCAATCACAAAGATGGATTATCATCAGGCATTGATCGTCGGTGCGGTCGTTATTCTGATCTATACGTTCCTTGGAGGATTCCTTGCAGTTTGTACCACGGACTTCGTACAGGGTATGATGATGCTGGTTGGTGTACTTGCTGTTCCAATTCTGGTTGTGATCGTGCTTGGCACAGGAAACATTGTACCAAATCTTGTAAATTCCGGATTGAATGTCGATGCGAAGGATTATCTGAATATCTTCATGCAGGATGGTAAGCCGATTTCCGGTATCAGTATTGCGTCCCAGCTTGCATGGGGACTTGGATACTGTGGTATGCCACATATTCTTGTTCGTTTCATGGCAGTCCGCGATGAGAAGGAACTTGCAAAATCCAAGAAGGTTGCGATCGTGTGGGTACTGATCTCGCTTGTACTTGCCTGTGTGATCGGTGTGCTTGGACGTGCATATCTGTATCCAATGGTACTTTCCAACGAAGGTGCACAGTATGAGAATGTCTATATCGAGATGATCAAGAAGCTCTTCATGACAGATTACACGTTGCCATTTATCGGTGGCCTGCTGCTGTGTGGCATCTTAGCTGCAATCATGTCAACGGCAGATTCCCAGCTTCTTGTATCGTCTTCCGCAGTTGCAAATGATCTGTTCAAGGGTGTGTTCTTCAAGAAGCTGAAAGATAAGCAGGTATTGTTTATTGCAAGAGCAACGGTATTTGTTGTTGCAATCATTGCGATCGTAATTGCATGGAATCCAAATTCATCCATCATGAATCTGGTCAGCGATGCATGGGCAGGACTTGGTAGTGCGTTTGGCCCTGCAATCCTGATGTCACTTTATTGGAAGCGTATGAATCTCGCAGGTGCCGCTGCAGGTATGGCAAGCGGTGGATTGACCGTTATTATCTGGGACTACATTAAATGCTGTACCCTGGATGGGGTTCATGTGACACCGGCTACTTATACGGGTGTATATTCTCTGTTAGTTGGATTTATTGTAAGCCTTGTATTTATCGTCGTTGTATCACTTGCAACACCAAAGGCAAGCGATGAGATCATGCAGGAATTTGAAGATGTGAAAAATGGAAACATCAATGCATAAATAGAATAAAAAAGAAAATGCCGGATGCGAGCCGGCATTTTCTTTTTGTATCTTAAAAAGAGAGGATTTATGAAAAAACTATGGTTATAATATAAGTTATAATTATGAACAAATTATGACATAAGTTGAAAGTTTGTGTAAATAATCGGGCAAAGTGTAATATTTAACAAGGAAAATCAGGAGAAAACAGGATATGCAGATCAAACTGATCGTAGTTGGAAACGTAAAAGAAACTTTTTATCAGAATAAAATAGAGGAATTTCAGAAGCAGATCAATAAAAAAATGTCAATACAGCTGATCTGCCTCAAGGATGAAAGCATTCCGAAGCAGACATCGGAGACAGTGATCCGTAAGATCAAGGAGACAGAGGGGGAGAAGATTTTAAGTCAGATCCAGAATACTGATTATGTGGCGGCTCTCTGCATTGATGGGAAGAAGATGGATAATTCCAAAATCAAAAAGAGTATTGCGACGGCGGAACAGAGAGGCAAATCAAGTATTGCATTCGTGATCGGCGGATCGCTTGGGTTATCCGATGCGGTTGTGAAACGAGCAGACGAGAAGATCAGCTTCTCCAATATGACATTTCCGCACCAGTTGATGCGAGTGATGCTTATGGAAGTGCTGGCAGATACTATTTGTGGTAAGTGATGTGATTTAATATCGTATAGGCACGGTAGAGCTGTTCGGTCAAAACGACGGTTGTCAGATCAATGGACATTGTAAATCCGGAAAGTGAGAATGGGGAAAACTTTGCGATATCCAGATCATAAACAGTTGCAGGATCTGCAACAACAAACTCGATGCGGGAATAACCGGACAGACCAAGCTCTTCGATCTTTGCTGCAAATTCTTCGGATGAGATCGTATCAGTGCCGGGAACGACACGGAAGCAGGCAGACGAATTCTGCAGTTCTAATTTCGAGAAATCCTTGTAGTAGATACATTTCACATGACAAAAAGCGGAGAGGCGTTTGATGTACTCCGCGACCGCTTTTGTATATGCACTATCTAATTTCTTTTTTTTAACATGAATCAAAATTTCCATAGAAATATTATAACATACTTCTTTTCATATGTCCTTGAAAATGGTAAAATAAATATAACCGTGCCTAGGAGTATATTGCGATGGCATGGAATGAAGAATATGCTGATAGAGGATAACGATGACAGATAAAAAGATTTTAGTATTAGATATTGATGGTACACTTGTGAATTCGGAGAAAAAGATTACACCGGAGACACTGAAATATTTGAAGATGATACAGGAGCAGGGACATATTGTTGCACTGGCATCGGGCAGACCATTTCCGGGGTTGAAGCAGTATTCGGATGCTTTGGGGCTTGCGGAATATGGCGGCTATGCGTTGAGCTTTAACGGTGGCAAGGTGATTTCGTGTGCGACACAGGAAGTGATTTATACGAAGGCAATCCCGAACCGTTATGCGAAGATTCTCTATGAATTTGCGAAGGAACGTCACATTGGTATGGTCACATACAAGGACAATCAGGTAATTACCGGAACCGACACTGATGGATATATGGAGTTTGAGGCACGGCTCAATCATATGGAATTATGCCAGGTCGATGATTTTCTCAAGGTTGTGGATTTCGATATGATCAAGTGCCTGATGACAGCTGAGCCAGAAGTCGCAGAACAGTATGAGAAGGAGCTAGCAGCGCTGGTTTCGCCGGATCTGAATGTATTCCGTTCCGAACCGTATTTCATTGAGATTACGGTCAAAGGTGTGGACAAGGCAGAATCCATCGCACGGCTTCTGGAGCATATTGACATGAAGCGGGAACAGTGTATCTGTTGTGGTGATGGCTTCAACGACAAGACGATGGTGGAATACGCAGGTGTTGGCGTTGCGATGGGAAACGCACAGCAGGTCGTCAAGGATGTGGCGGACTATGTGACAGCTTCCTGCGATGAAGATGGACTGGTAGAAGTGATTAAGAAGTTTGTATTGTAGAATGAAGGGCAGAAGATGAAGGAATATTTAATATCAACCAAAGCAGATACTTTGGCTGATCTGCGTGAAATTGTAAAACATTCTTATATTGAGGAATTAAGCATTGTGTATGCGGAGGATTTCTTCGGAAATCCGGCAGGTGTGATTGCGGCAATCAAAGAGCAGTTTACCGGGGAGACGATCGTTGTTAGAAGCTCATCGAAAAGTGAGGATAATCTGGAGACAAGCAATGCCGGACACTTTGAGAGCGTGCTGGGGGTCGATGCATCAAAGGATGCAGCAATTACAGAGGCAATCGAGACAGTGTATCGTTCTTATGTGGAAGGGGACTTCACAGAGGAAGCGAAGCAGCAGCTGATTGAGGCAAACGAAGAGGTATTGATCCAGAGACAGACGGATCATGTACGGATTTCAGGGGTTGTGTTCACAAGAGATATCATATACAACCGTCCGTATTATATGGTGACATATGATGATAACGGAAGCACGGATTCCGTGACAAGTGGCGTCCGTGGAAAGACAAAATGGATCGCAAAAAATGCATCCAGAGAGTTCCTGGAATACGAATTTGTAGATCTGTTGACGGCAGTCAAGGAAATCGAACGGATTTATGAATATGTTTCCGCACTCGATATCGAATTTGCAATTCTGGAGGATGGAACGGTTGTAATTTTCCAGGTGCGTCCACTGGCGGCAGCATTGAAGATTATTGCACCGATGACAGACCGGGAATTCAAGGACACAAAGGCACTTGCAAAGTGCAAGTATCTTGATACATTCCATATCCTTTCTGATATGGCATTCTGGAACCCGGCGGAGATTATCGGCAGCAATCCAAGACCGCTTGATTATTCCCTGTACCGGGAACTGATCACCGCCCATATCTGGTCGGCAGGCTTACAGCCACTCGGCTATCAGCCAGTTCGTGGAGAACTGATGCAGAAAGTTGGCAATAAGCCGTATATATCGGTGAATTATACATTCGATGGTTTGACACCGGCAGGATTGCCGGAGGATCTGTGCTATAAGCTGAATCAGTATTATGAGCAGAAATTAAGACAGGATAAGACGGCACATGATAAGATTGAATTTGAGATTATTTTCAACACCTATGACTTTATGACAGATACCCGTCTGAAGGAGCTTGCGGAATATGGCTTTGACGATGTCGAGATTTCCCAGCTTCGAAATGCGCTGTTTGAGATTGCAAAGCAGACGTTAGAACATTACGACGAAATTTGCGAGGAGGATCTTCGCTCGCTGGGACAGCTTACCGAGCTGCGGCATGAACTTCGGAAGCATGCGCCGCTTGCGGAGACAAATGTCATGAAGCTGTACAGCTACATTGACGAGTTGTTAGATTCCATCAAGGACCATGGAACACCACAGTTTACAAGACAGGCGCGTTGTGCATTTATGGCGCGGAGTTTTTGCAGGACGTTGGTGGAAAAAGGATATTTTACGAAGCAGGAGATGGATGATTTCATGTTGTCCATTCCGACGGTTGCTTCGGAATTCGAACGTGATTTTGATTTATACAGTCATGGCAAGCTGAGTCGGGATGATTTCAATCATCTATATGGACATTTAAGGCTTGGCACCTATGATATCCGTTCAGACAGCTACCGGAACATTTATTTTGATGTCGCATCTGCGAATCTGACTGGAAACAATAAGGTGAAGCAGGAGGCAAAAAGCCTCGATCTAGAACGGTTGCAGGTTGCTTTGGATGAAGCAGGCATTCCGGTTACACCGGAGAAATTCATCGAGTTTATCAAGAAAGCAACACAGAACCGGGAGTATTTTAAGTTTGAGTTTACGAAGTCGTTGTCACTGATGCTGGATGTAATCGTCAAGCTTGGCGAGGTGATGGCGATTGCCAGAGAAGATATGTCTTATCTGGAAATTCAGGATCTCTTAAGCTATCACAGCCGTGATTCTTATATTCAGACGATTGAGACACGGCGCCGGTTTTACCATGTGAATTCGTATCTCGTATTACCGGAGGTCATCTTCGATGTCGGGGATATTGATGTTATTGATATCGACGAGGCAAGACCGAATTTTATCACGAATAAGGTTGTGGAGGCACCGATCGTCAATCTTGATGAGGATCATGATTCGGACATTACCGGCAAAATCGTGGCGCTTACGAAAGCAGATCCGGGATATGACTGGATCTTTGCGAAGGATATTGCAGGCTTTGTGACCAAATATGGCGGTGCAGCATCCCATATGGCAATCCGCTGTGCAGAGTTTGGAATTCCGGCAGCCATCGGCTGTGGAGAGAAGATATACCAGCGTATCCACCGGATGCAGATCATGTGTCTTGATTGCGAAAATGGAAGAATTACGGAAAAGCAGAGTCAATAAATTGATTTCGAGGTAGGCATGGTGTATAATGAAACGATGAGACAAGGAGGAAGTCTACATGGGTTTTTTTAAAGATTTCAAGCGTGATTTCGCGCAGGCAGTCAATGAGCTGATGCCGGACAAGGATGAACTTGGCGCGGAATACGATGATGAAGATATGGTAAACACCTTTGATGAAAATGACCAGATGGAGGTTGCACCGGAAGATCTGTTGGAGAATCTGGATGAGATCCGGATTGACAGACCGGAACCGGAGATGCCAGAGGCATCTGAGAATCTGGAACATTTCTCAAATGTAGAGACAACGGAGAAAGATAAGACATCAGATGAGACTTCTGTGTTTGACACCGTGCCAGAGGCAGAGGTGATTCAGGACGAGCTGGAAATGGAACCGGAGCCATTCTCAGAGGATGAGCTGGAACCAAAACCAGATACCGAATATCTGCAGGCGGAGACGGTAACAGAGGCAGGCGCAGAGATAAAGGAAGATACCGCGGATGAGACAGATGAGTTAAAGGCGCTGGATGCACTTGATGAAGAAAATATGCTGGAGCATACGGAGGAAGCACTTCTGACGGAACCGGAGACGGAGACAAAGCAGGAAGAACTGCAGAACTTCCTGACGGCGGATCTGGAGAAGGCTGTGGAGGATACATTGGCGAAGCAGGCAGAGGAAGAGACGCAGATGGAAAACGAACGCGTACAGGAGGATGCAGCGATGGAGACAACTATGGACACAGCGGCAGTTGAAAAGACAGATGTCAGCTCTCTCGTAGAGGCAGATACAACCTATATTACAAAGACGACAGTTATCAATGGAGATTTGCAGACCGACGGCTGTATCGATCTGATTGGAACGGTAAACGGTGCGGTAAGCTGTGATGGAAAGCTGATCGTGGGCGGTTCAATCACTGGAGATGTACAGGTCGGCGAACTGTACGCGAATGCTGCAAGAATTGAGGGCGATGTACATGTCGTGGATGCAGCAAAGATTGGTGTGGGAACGGTCGTTGTCGGAAATGTATTTGCTGGTTCTGCTGTGATCGCAGGCGCTGTCAAGGGTGATATCGATGTACAGGGACCGGTGATTGTGGATTCGACCGCGGTAATTATGGGAAATATAAAATCAAGATCCGTACAGATCAACAATGGTGCTGTGATCGAGGGAATGTGTTCCCAGTGCTATTCGGAGATTGATGTAAAGAGCTTTTTTGAATAAAAGGAAGAGGAGTATCAAACGATGAAGATGGACAGAATTTTATTGAAACTTTCAGGAGAAGCACTTGCCGGAGAAAAGCATACCGGATTTGATGAGGCGGTTGTCCGTGACGTGGCAAAGCAGGTAAAGGCAATCTGTGATAAGCATATTCAGGTGAGTATTGTAATCGGCGGAGGAAATTTCTGGAGAGGCAGAACATCCGACAACATGGATCGTGTAAAGGCAGACCAGATTGGTATGCTGGCAACGGTGATGAACTGCATCTATGCAGCAGATGCGATGCGTGCAGAAGGATTGAAGACACACATTATGACACCATTTGCCTGTGGCAGCATGACAGAGCTTTTTAACAAGGACAAGGCAATCGAGTATCTGGAGAACGGAGAGGTCGTATTTTTTGCAGGCGGAACCGGACATCCATATTTCTCAACGGATACAGCAACCGTGCTTATGGCAATCGAGGTAGAGGCAGATGTGATCCTTTCTGCCAAGGCAATCGACGGTGTGTATGACAGTGATCCAAAGACAAATCCGAACGCAAAGAAATATGACACGATGCCAATCTCTGAGATCGTGGACAAGAAGCTTGGTGTGATCGATCTTGCGGCCGCTGTGCTTGCAATGGAGAACAAGATGCCGATGATGCTGTTCGGCTTGAATGATACCAACAGTATTGAGAAGGCTGTGACTGGTGGATTTACCGGAACAACCGTAACAGTAGAGTAAGTGTGTGTTACATGTCAGGAAGACAGGATGACAGAAAAGTATATTATATTTGGAGGAAGAAAAATGTTAGCACAGTATGAAGAGAAGATGAAGAAGACAATTGAGAGTCTGGAGAAAGAATACAGCACAATCCGTGCCGGACGTGCGAATCCACATATTCTGGATCGTATCACAGTACTTTATTATGGAGCACCTACACCATTGCAGCAGGTGGCAAATATCACAGTTCCAGAAGCAAGAACGATTATGATCTCACCTTGGGAGTCAAGCCTGATCAAAGAGATCGAGAAGGCGATTGTATGTTCTGACCTTGGTATCAATCCAAACAACGATGGTAAGAACATCATTATCAACTTCCCGGAGCTGACAGAGGATCGAAGAAAAGAGTTGGCAAAGGACGTTAAGAAGAAGGGTGAGAATGCAAAGGTTGCCATCCGTAATATCCGACGTGATGCAAATGATGCATTGAAGAAGGCGAACAAGGCAGCAGAGATGTCTGACGATGAACTCAAAGGCAACGAAGAGAAAGTTCAGAAGATGACAGACAAGTATGTGGCACAGGTAGATCAGGAAATCGAGACAAAGACAAAGGAAATCATGACAGTATAAGCTATGAAGAAAATCATTGATGGAGAAGAATTGGAAATACCTACTCATGTGGCAATCATCATGGATGGAAATGGCAGATGGGCAAAGAAACGTCTGCTTCCACGGAACATGGGACACAGACAGGGGGCGAAGGTGTTGGAGCAGATCTGCCGGGATGCAGCGGATTTGGGAATCCGGTATCTGACGGTGTATGCATTTTCCACGGAGAACTGGAAGCGTTCGACTGAGGAGGTAACCGGTATCATGAATCTGCTTCGAAGCTATCTGTCGAACTGTGTGGAGCGTGCATCAAAGGATGGACTGCGTATCCGTGTGATCGGAGACCGGAGTGCCCTGGATGCAGATATCGTGGAGATGCTTGAACATGCAGAGCGTGAGACAGCAAAGTTTGACAAGCTGGATTTTACAATCGCGTTAAATTATGGTGGCAGGGATGAACTGCGCCGGACGATGACGAAGCTTGCAAAGCAGGTACAGGAAGGAACACTTGCACCGGAAGCAATCACAGAGGATGTGATAGCAAAGCATCTGGATACGGCAGATCTTCCAGATCCGGATCTGCTGATCCGTACAAGCGGCGAACTGCGGTTATCGAATTATCTGATCTGGCAGCTTGCTTATGCAGAATTCTATTTCACAGATACCTTGTGGCCGGATTTTGACAAGGAATCATTGAAAGAGGCAATCCGGTATTACAACGGTAGAGAGCGAAGATTTGGTGGAGTAAAATAAACTATGTTTAAAACACGTTTTATCAGTGGTGCAGTATTAACGCTGCTCACAATTGGAATTTTATATCTGGGTGGTTATGTAACCGGCGTGGCTGTTATGCTTTTGAGTTTGGGCGGAGTGTTCGAGCTGATGCGCGTCTATAAGCAGGAGAAATCTGCGATGGCAGTGCTTGCTTATCTGATGACGATCGCGTATTATTGCTTCTTATTCTTCCATTTGGAGAAATACCTTCTGCCGCTCATGATTCTGTATGTATTATTGGTATTGGCTGTTTATGTGATCACATATCCAAAGTACACGGACAAAGATGCGATGGTTGCAATCTTAGCATTTTTCTATGTTTCATTGCTGCTGTCCTTCCTGTATCAGGTTCGTATCTTAAAGTACGGTGGTGCTTTGGTTGTGATGGTATATATCTGTTCCTGGATCAATGATACATTTGCTTACTGTGTTGGTGTGAAGTTTGGAAAGCATAAGATGTCACCAAAACTCAGTCCGAAGAAGAGCGTGGAAGGATTGCTTGGCGGTATTTTTGGTTCTGCATTGATTGGCGCATTGTATGGAATATTCTTCAATGCAAAAGTATATGAATTAACAAATGCACCACTTATTTTTGCAGTGGCAGGCGCTGTAGGAGCCGGATTTGCGGTGATTGGAGATCTGACCGCATCCGCCATCAAGCGAAATAATGACATTAAGGATTACGGAAAGCTGATTCCGGGACATGGCGGTATCATGGACCGGTTTGACAGTATTATTTTTACAGCACCAATCGTATATTATTGCTTTTCAATTATGATTGGAAACTTAGGAGGCGCAATGTGAGAACAATCGCGATTATCGGCTCGACCGGTTCGATTGGTACACAGACGCTCGACGTCGTGCGTGCCAATGCAGATATCCGTATCGGAGCCTTAGCAGCAGGAAATAATATAGAATTACTGGAAAAACAGGTGCGGGAATTCAAACCGGCACTCGTAAGTGTACAAAGCAAAGACAAGGCAGATGCGTTACGGATTGCCTTGTCTGATTTTAATTGTAAGATCGTTTATGGTATGGATGGACTGATTGCGGTCGCTACATATGAACCGGCGGAGCTTGTTGTGACAGCAATCGTTGGTATGATCGGAATCCGTCCGACGATCGAGGCAATCAAGGCGGGAAAAGATATCGCACTCGCAAACAAGGAGACACTGGTAACTGCCGGACATCTGATCATGAAGCTGGCAGAGGAATATCATGTCCGGATTCTCCCGGTAGACAGTGAGCATTCTGCAATATTCCAGTGCCTGCATGGGGAAAGAGAAAACAAGATAGCAAAGCTTCTGATCACAGCATCAGGCGGACCATTCCTTGGAAATACAAGAGAGGAATTAAAGGATGTTACAGTGGAGGATGCATTGAAACATCCGAACTGGTCTATGGGAAGAAAAATTACGATTGATTCTGCAACACTGGTAAACAAAGGTTTAGAGGTTATTGAAGCGCGCTGGCTGTTCGATGTGATGCCAGAGGATATCGAGGTTGTTGTGCAGCCACAGAGCATCATTCATTCGATGGTGGAATTTGAAGATGGTGCGATCAAGGCACAGCTTGGAACTGCAGATATGCGCCTGCCAATCCAGTATGCGCTTTATTATCCAGAGCGTAGATATCTGGCTGGTGACCGTCTTGACTTTTCGAAGATTGCCGGAATCATCACAAGCAAACCAGACAGAGAGACATTCAAGGGACTGGATTTTGCATATCAGGCAATTAAAACTGGCGGATCTATGCCGACGGTACTTAATGCGGCAAATGAATGTGCGGTTGCAAAGTTCCTGCACAAGGACATAAAATTTTTACAAATCTATGATATAATTGAAGCCTGTATGGGGGAGCATAAGACCATTGCGAATCCGACACTTGAAGAGATTCTGGAGACGGAACGCTGGGTATATGACTATATTGAACGACAATTCGGTTGATAGAGTTTCGATGTAAAAGGAGATTGTATGAACATTATTCTGATTATACTGGTGTTTGGTGTAATCGTGTTTTTTCACGAGTTCGGACACTTTATTGTTGCAAAGATGAATAAGATCGCGGTTATGGAGTTTTCCATTGGTATGGGACCGGCTATTTTTTCAATACAGAAAAAGGAGACGAAATATTCCCTGCGTTTACTGCCGATTGGTGGGTACTGCATGATGATGGGGGAAGATGGCGAGAGTGAAGATGAGAATGCGTTTAACAACAAGCCGCTGCTGGCACGGATTCTGGTGAGCATTGCGGCGGGTCCTGTGTTTAACTTTATTCTGGCATTTGTTTTTTCAATTGTATTGATTCATTTTACGGGCTGTGATCCTGCCAGACTTACAACCGTGGTAGAACATTCTGCGGCGGAGGATGCTGGAATCGTTGTTGGAGATACAGTGACAGCGATTAATGGCAAGAAGATTTATAATTATCGTGAGATTTTACTCTATATGCAGGCAGAGAATCCTTCCAAGCCGGTAACACTTTCGATTGAGCATGCAGATGGTTCAAAGGAATCGGTTGTTGTAACACCAAAGGTGGACAATGAAGGAAATTATAAACTTGGAGTTGCTGGAGGTTATGTCGCGTCCACCGGATTTGGAAATGATATCAAATATGCAGGTCTGGAGCTTCGATATTGGGTGAAAGCGACGGTGACAGGACTTCGGATGATTGTGACTGGCGCTGTGTGAAAAATGGAGATATCATGGGTCCCGTTGGTGTTGGAAGTGCCATGAACGAAGTGATTGAAGAGGCAAAGGATATCAGCACAACGCAGAAAGAGGCAGTAATCAATGTAATACTGAATCTTTTAAACTGGAGTATCTTGCTGAGTGTGAATCTGGGTATCATGAACCTGCTTCCGATTCCGGCACTGGATGGCGGCAGACTGTTGTTCCTGTTTATTGAGGCAATCCGTAGAAAGAAGATTCCACAGGAGAAGGAAGCGATTGTGAACTTCATCGGATTTGCGTTACTTATGGTATTGATGGTTGTAGTATTCTTTAATGATATTAAGAATGCATTTTTCTAAAAGGTTAGAAAAGGGGTTGTGATTATGAGATACGGAACGAAAAAAACACTTCCACACAGAGATACGACGAGAATGATAAATATTGGCGGTGTCGTGATCGGTGGCGGCAATCCGATTGCGATTCAGTCTATGACAAATACAGAGACATCTGATGTAGACGCAACCGTGGCGCAGATTCTGGAACTGGAGAAGGCAGGCTGTCAGATCATCCGTTCCACCGCGAATACCGAGGCGGCTGCAAAGGCATTTGATAAGATTAAAGAACAGATTCATATTCCAATCGTAGCAGACATTCATTTTGATTATCGGCTGGCGATACTTGCGATGGAATATGGTGCAGATAAGATTCGGATCAATCCGGGAAATATCGGCGGAGAAGAGAATCTGAAGAAGGTTGTAAAAGTAGCGAAAGAGCGGAATATTCCGATTCGTGTCGGTGTGAATTCCGGTTCCTTAGAGCGGAATCTGGTTGAAAAATATGGTGGCGTGACAGCGGAAGGTATCGTGGAGTCTGCACTTGACAAGGTACGGATGATCGAGGAATGTGATTACGATAATCTGGTAATCAGTATCAAGAGTTCCGATGTTATGATGTGTGTACATGCACATGAACTGATTGCAGAACAGACGAGCTATCCTTTGCATGTCGGTATTACAGAGGCAGGAACGGTCTACCGTGGCAATATCAAGTCTGCGGTAGGGCTTGGTATGATTTTAGGACAGGGAATCGGCGATACGATGCGTGTGTCTCTGACGGGAGATCCGGTTGAGGAGATTACATCGGCAAAGCTGATCCTGCGGACGTTAGGGTTGCGCAAGGATGGAATCGAGCTCGTGTCCTGCCCGACTTGTGGCAGAACAAAGATCGACCTGATCGGACTTGCGAATGATGTAGAGAAACTGATTGCCGGCTATGACCATCTGTCAATCAAGGTTGCTGTGATGGGCTGTGCGGTAAACGGACCTGGTGAGGCACGGGAGGCAGATCTTGGTATTGCAGGCGGCAATGGTGAGGGACTTCTGATGAAGCACGGTGAGATCATTAAGAAAGTTCCACAGGAGAATCTGCTTGCAGCACTGAAGTACGAGCTGGATCACTGGGAAGAGGAGTAAAAACGTGGATAACAAAACATTTTGTAATGTATTTCCGGCTTTTAAGGGTGGAGCGGAGCTTGACGCCCTTTTTTCGGATACGCAGGTGGAGAGTATCAAAACCTACGAGACAAAAAAACAGATGATTGTTACGCTGCAAAGTGACCACTTGATTCCATATCATATGATTACCCGTATGGAAGCATTGCTGACACAGCATGCATATCATATGGGTGGTGCAGGAAAGAAAATCCAGATATTTATGCGATATCAGCTTTCGGAACAGTATGATGTGAGACAGATTGCGGAGAATTATAAAGAAAGCCTGTTAGAGGAACTGCGCAGCATCAGCCGAATTGCATTTCGGTTGATGAGCCGGGCGGAGTGGTATTATAACGAGGATGTGATCAGTATTGCGGTGGAACATTCCTCAGTTGCAAAGGAACATGAAAAGCTGATACGGGATTTTCTCGTGTCTTATTTTCGTGATCATTTTGGAAAAGAAATCGAAGTTGGATTCAGCTATTCCTTAGAGCAGAAAACGAAGCTGCGGCAGGCAAATGCCCTGCGCTTACAGCAGGAGCTCCGTACGATCGAGGAGAAAAATGCAGAATTACAGGCAGCAAAAGCTGCTTCGGATGCTTCGGAAAAAGAGAAAAATGCAGAAGATAAAAAGACTGCCAAGGATGAAAATAAACAGGCAGAAGCAAAAACGGCTGCAAAGACAGATACATCAAAGTCTCCACAGCCAGCCGCATCCAGTGCAAAACCAGCGGCTGCAGCAGCCAAATCCTATGGCGCAGGTGCCAGATTCGATCGCAAATTCTCAGGGAAAGGCGATTATGGAAGTTATCGCAAGCAGCAGTCACAGGACCCGGATGTGTTCTATGGCAGAAACTGTGAGGCGGATATTGTCAAGATTGAGGCACTCGAAGAAGGTACCGGTGAATGTTGTATCCATGGACAGGTAATTGCATTGGAAGATCGCGAACTGCGAAGTGGAAAGTTTATCATCACAGGTGCGATCACCGATTTTACAGACACGATCATGTTCAAACTGTTTGTATCACCGGATGACCGGGGACCGTTGCTGGATGAATTGCAGAAGGGAAAATTCTATATCATAAAAGGTGTGCCAATGTATGACAGCTACAGTAAGGAAATCACCTTTTCATCCGTTGCCGGAATCAAACCGGCAAATGATTTTCGGGAGAAACGGATGGATAACGCGCTTGAAAAACGTGTCGAGCTGCATCTGCATACGATCATGAGCGAGATGGATAGTGTGGTTGGCATCGAAAAAGTTATTGCCCGTGCGAAGGAATGGGGTATGAAGGCACTTGCAATCACCGATCATGGTGTTGTACAGGCATTCCCGATTGCAAACCACCAGCTCAAAAAAGGCGAGGACTTTAAGATCATCTATGGTGTAGAGGGCTATTTTGTCGATGATGTAAAAGGTTTGATCCAGAACGAAAAAGGACAGAAGATTGATTCAGAATATGTGGTATTTGATATAGAAACCACAGGTTTAAGTCCGACCAATAACCGTATCATTGAGATTGGAGCCGTGCGGATCAAGGATGGGAAGATACAGGATACATTTTCTGAATTCGTCAATCCGGAGGTGCCGATTCCATATACGATCACGAAGCTTACATCCATTACAGATGCGATGGTGCAGAATGCACCAACGATCGAAGTGATCCTACCAAAATTCTTAGAGTATATCGGCGATGCGAGTGTAGTTGCACACAATGCCACCTTTGATACCGGATTTATACGGGAGAATGCAAAGCGGCTGGGACTGGTGTTTGACAGTACGATCGTGGATACGATGACACTGGCGCATATCCTGCTTCCAGAGCTTGGTAAATATACACTGGATCGTCTGTGCAAGCAGTTTGGTGTTGTAAATGAGCATCACCACAGAGCCTGCGATGATGCGGCTGCTACAGCCGAGATCTTCGTCAAGATGATCAAGATGATCAAAGAAAAAGGTATTACAACGATCCATGAGTTAAACGAAGCGGGTGCTGCATCTCCGGATGCAATCCGGAAAGCAAAAACGTATCATGGTATCATATTGGCGGCAAATGAGGTTGGACGAGTGAATCTGTACCGTCTGATTTCTGAGTCGCATCTGACATATTTTAACCGGCGTCCACGTATGCCGAAGAGTCTGATCAACAAATACCGGGAAGGTCTGATCATTGGCTCCGCCTGTGAGGCGGGCGAGCTTTACCGTGCAGTATTGTACGGAGAGGGCGAGGATGAAATCACAAGACTTTGTAATTTCTATGATTACTATGAGATTCAGCCGGTTGGAAACAACATGTTCCTGCTTGATGATGAGAAAGCGCCGGTCAAGACCGTGGAAGATCTGCAGGATGTCAACCGGAAGATTTGTGACCTCGGGAAACAGTTTGGCAAGCCGGTCGTTGCAACGTGTGATGTGCATTTCCTCGATCCGGAGGATGAGATATATCGGCGGATCATGATGGCGGGAAAGGGATTCCATGATGCAGACCGTCAGCCACCGCTGTTTTTCCGTACAACGGATGAGATGCTTGCAGAGTTCCAGTATCTGGGCAGTGATCTTGCAAAAGAAGTCGTTATTACAAATACAAATAAAATCAATGATATGATTGAGCGTATCTCACCGGTACGGCCGGATAAATGTCCGCCGATCATTGACAATTCCGATGAGACGCTGACGACGATCTGTTATGACAAAGCACATGAGATTTACGGACCAAATCTGCCGGAGATCGTAGAGGCGAGACTGAAACGGGAACTGCATTCCATTATCTCAAACGGATTTGCGGTTATGTATATTATCGCGCAGAAGCTGGTGTGGAAATCAAATGGCGATGGCTATCTGGTAGGCAGCCGAGGTTCGGTTGGTTCATCCTTTGTTGCGACGATGGCAGGTATCACGGAAGTAAATCCACTTCCGGCACACTACATCTGTCCGAAGTGTTATTTTACAGATTTTGATTCGGATTTTGTGAAACAGTTCGAAGGACAGTCTGGTTGTGATATGCCTGACCGGAAATGCCCAAAGTGTGGCACGCTGATGACGAAGGAAGGACACGATATTCCGTTTGAGACATTCCTTGGTTTCTATGGCGATAAAGAGCCGGATATTGATTTGAATTTCTCTGGTGAGTATCAGCCCAAAGCACATGCTTATACAGAGGAGCTTTTTGGAAAGGGAAAGGCATTCCGTGCGGGAACGATTGGTTCTCTGGCAGAGAAAACCGCATTTGGATATGTGTACAAATATTACGAAGAGCATGAGCAGGTAAAACGGCGTTGTGAGATGGAACGTATCGCTTTGGGACTGACAGGCGTGAAACGTACAACCGGACAGCATCCGGGTGGTATGATCGTGCTGCCAAAGCATGAGGAGATTTATTCGTTCACGCCGATCCAGCATCCGGCGAACGACACAACAACCGATATTATTACAACACATTTTGAGTACCATTCCATCGACCATAACCTGTTGAAACTTGATATTCTCGGTCATGATGATCCGACGATGATTCGTCGTCTGGAAGATCTGACCGGACTGGATGCGAAGACGATTCCGCTGGATGATAAAGATGTTATGTCTTTGTTCCATAACACGGAAGCACTTGGTATCAAACCGGAGGACATCGGCGGCACGAAGCTTGGTACACTCGGAATTCCGGAGTTTGGTACAGATTTTGCGATGCAGATGTTGATCGACGCTGCGCCGAAAGCATTTTCGGATCTGGTGCGTATCGCGGGACTTTCCCATGGTACGGATGTATGGCTTGGAAACGCACAGACACTGATTGCGGAGGGTGTCTGTGAGCTTTCGTCCGCGATCTGTACACGAGATGATATTATGACGTATCTGATCTACCGGGGACTGGAACCGGGACTTGCATTTAATATCATGGAGAAGGTACGAAAAGGTATCGTTGCAAAAGGCAAATGTGACAAATGGGATGAGTGGAAAGAGGAGATGCGTAAGCATGATGTTCCAGAATGGTACATGGAGTCATGTGAGAAAATCAAGTACATGTTCCCGAAGGCACATGCGGTTGCCTATGTTATGATGGGCTGGCGTGTAGCATATTACAAGATTAAATATCCGCTTGCCTATTACACGGCATTTTTCAGTATCCGTGCGTCGGCGTTTGACTATCAGCAGATGTGTCTTGGCAAGGAGGCACTGGAAGAAAATCTGGCTGCCTTGCAGAAGAAAGATAAGAATGATATGAGTGCGACCGAGAAGGATATGGTGCGTGATATGCGGCTGGTACAGGAGATGTATGCGAGAGGTATCGAGTTTATGCCAATCGATCTGTACCGTGCAAAGGCAGACCGTTTCCAGATCATAGATGGAAAGATTATGCCAAGCTTTGCATCCATTGCCGGCATGGGCTTAAAGGCGGCGCAGCAGCTGGAGGAAGCAGCAAAAGGCGGCACATTTACATCAAAAGAGGATATCCGTATCCGTGGAAAGGTGTCAAAGACGATCCTCGATGTGATGGAAGAACTTGGAATCCTCGGCGATCTGCCAGAGACAAACCAGTATGATTTCTTTGGCATGCTGAAATAAAAGAGTTGCTATTTTAGGCTACATATATTAAAATAAAGCCAAATGTTTTTTAATGCAATAAAGAAGGACGTGAGAAAGTGAACAATCAAAATACTCAGGACATAGGAATTATCCATGAATCAAATATAGAAGTATCTGATATTTTAGAGCAGGTGTATGAGGCGTTATCTGAGAAAGGATACAACCCTGTCAGCCAGATCGTCGGTTATGTGATGAGTGGAGATCCAACCTACATTACAAGTTACAAAAATGCGAGAAGTCTGATCATGAAAGCAGAGCGGGATGAGATCATAGAGGTACTTCTTGAGAACTATATTGAGACACGGCTCAAGTAAGAAACACTGCGTGGTATTTCTGCTTGACAGAAGGAGCGGGACAATATGAGAATCCTTGGACTGGATTATGGCTCGAAGACAGTTGGCGTTGCATTGTCAGATGCAACTTGTTTGATTGCACAGCCACTCGAGACGATCGAGCGAAAACAAGAAAATAAACTGAGACAGACCTATGCAAGGATTGAGGCACTCGTGGTGGAGCACGACGTGGATAAAATCGTACTTGGACTTCCGAAGATGATGAACAATACGGAAGGACCAAGAGTTCAGGCAACGAGAGAATTTGCGGAGAATCTGGAACGCAGAACCGGATTGCCGATAATATTTGAGGATGAAAGGCTCACGACAGTGGAAGCAAACCGGATTTTAGAAGAGACGGGTGTGTGCGTTCTGAGCGGAAGAAAAGAACACATTGACAAGATGGCGGCAGCTATCATATTGCAGAGTTATCTGGATCGAGAGGCACATAGAAGAGATGAGTGAGAAGATTACATTTGAAACAGAAGATGGAGATATCGAGTTGTATGTATTAGAGCAGACAACGCTTTTTGGAGTGAACTACATTCTGGTGACAGATGACGAAGAAAGTGAGGATGGCAGTTTCTTTGTACTGAAAGAAGAACCGGACAGCGAAGGAGATGTCGTTTCTTACGCAGAAGTAGAAGACGAGAACGAATTGAAAGCAGTGATCAAGATCTTTGATGAGCTGTTGGAAGACATTGATTTGGAGGTTTAGTTTAGAATGAAACAGAATAATAAGTCGGTGAAGATCATTCCACTTGGGGGATTAGAGCAGATCGGAATGAACATTACCGCGTTCGAGTATGAGGACAGTATTATTGTCGTAGACTGTGGACTTGCATTTCCGGAGGATGAGATGCTTGGTATCGACCTTGTCATCCCGGATGTCACATACTTAAAGGAAAATGCGGACAAGGTAAAGGGACTTGTGATCACGCACGGACATGAGGATCATATCGGTGCGATTCCGTATATAGAAAATGAAGTGAATATGCCGATCTACGCAACCAAGCTGACGATGGGACTGATCGAGCATAAGCTTCGCGAACATGGAAATATTAACAACGTCAGAAGAAAGATCGTAACACATGGACAGATGATCACACTTGGTGCGTTCCGTATCGAGTTCATCCGTACGACACATTCGATTGCGGATGCGGCTGCACTTGCGATTTATACACCAGCCGGTATCATCGTGCATACCGGAGATTTTAAGGTTGATTACACACCGGTCTTTGGTGAGGCAATTGACCTGCCACGATTTGGTGAACTTGGAAAGAAGGGCGTGCTTGCACTGATGGCAGACTCTACAAATGTGGAACGTCCGGGCTACACTCCATCCGAGAAAACGATCGGAAAAGTATTTGACCATTTGTTTGATGACAACAAGGATCATCGAATCATCATTGCGACATTTGCATCAAATGTCGACCGTGTACAGCAGATCATCAATTCTGCGTACAAGTATGGCAGAAAGGTTGTTGTCGAGGGACGAAGCATGGTAAATGTCATTCAGACAGCTTCGGAGCTTGGCTATATTGATATACCGGACAATACGTTGATCGAGATCGACCAGATTAAGAACTATCCGGATGAGCAGGTGGTACTGATCACAACCGGAAGTCAGGGCGAGAATATGGCAGCGCTTTCGAGAATTGCGGCCAGCATTCACAAGCAGATCACGATCAAGCCGGGCGATGTAGTTATCTTCTCATCCAGCCCGATTCCGGGAAATGAGAAGGCAATCTTCAAGGTGATCAACGAGCTTGAAATGAAGGGCGCTCATGTAATCTTCCAGGATACCCATGTTTCTGGACATGCCTGTCAGGAAGAGATAAAACTGATGTATGCGCTTACAAAACCGAAATATGCGATTCCGGTACACGGCGAATACCGTCATCTGAAGCGCCATGCAGAGCTTGCAGTAGAGATGGGAATTCCAAAGGAAAATGTCAAGATCTTATCCGCCGGCGATGTACTGTCGATAGGAGAAGATGTCTTTGACGTGACTGGAAAGGTACAGGCACAGGGAATTCTGGTCGACGGACTTGGTGTTGGCGATGTTGGAAACATTGTATTGCGTGATCGTCAGCAGCTTTCCGAGAATGGTCTTCTGATCGTTGTCGTGACACTGGAGGCAGGAAGCAACCAGCAGGTTGCCGGACCGGATATTGTATCCCGTGGTTTTGTTTATGAGACCTGATGGATGAATGCCGCGAGGTTGTGCAGGAAGCATTGGATAACTGCTTAGACCGGGGAATTACAGATTGGGGCAAATTGAAGAATACGATTCGAGATGCGCTGAGTGATTTCCTCTGGAAGAAGATGAAGCGGAGCCCGATGATTCTGCCGATTATCACAGAGGTTTAATATGAGACAGGTTATTAACGAGAGCAAACAATTAAATGAACATATCCGGGCATCTGAGGAGTACCGCACTTACCTGCGGACAAAACAGGCGCTTCTTGAAAATGAGGAATTGAGCAGACATCTGCAGGAATTCCGTGCCAAGAATTACGATCTTCAGAATCGGCAGGGCGTAAACCCTTACGATGAGATGATAGAACTGACAAGGGAATACGATGAACTGCTGCACAACTCTGTGGTAAGTGATTTTTTGCAGGCGGAACAGCAGATCTGCAAGCTGCTGCAGCAGGTGTTTGATTCCATAGCAGAAGGATTGGAGTTTGATTACATCAATGAGTGAAAATGTGAAAAAAACAACAAATGGAATAGCAAAGAAAAAAACAAGCAGGAAAAATGTGCGTAAAAAAGAGGAGAATTTGCGAAAAGGTTTAAAGAATTCTTCTGGGTTTATGTTCAGTTTATTTGTCAATATACTGATCGTATTTTTGATCGTAAAGCTGTTTACATATTCTTTTAATTTTGCTTATGGCGTATTTGGCAATGTTGCATACCATCCGGGAAGCCAGCAGTATATCGTGGTCGATATTCCAGCAGATTCCTCGATCATGGAGATCGGAAGTGCTTTGCAGGATGCAGAGATTATTGAAGATAAGTATGTCTTTTATGCAAAGGTAAAGGTAAAGGGCTATGGAAACAAGATCACAAGTGGAAAATATCATTTGTCAGCCAGCATGACTTATGATGAGATATTGCAGATTATCTGTAATATAGATACAAGCAGTGACGAGGACAACGAATAAGTATGAATGAGTTTGCGAGAATTACATCCTTTGTCCGTTCGATGGCAAAGGAGGATGCCGGGGCATTGGGAGAATTATATCGGGATGCTGTAAAGCGCGGTGTTCCGGTGATTCGGCCAGAGGCAAGAGAATTATTAAAGACACAGTTACTATTGAAAAAGCCGAAGCGTGTTCTGGAGATCGGAACAGCCGTCGGCTATTCTTCTATCTACATGACAGGATTTCTGTCAGAGGATGCGCAGATCACAACGCTGGAATTGAGCGAGGAACGGACTGCGGAAGCAAGAACAAATGTCAAACGGCTTGGAAAAGAGACGCAGATTCAGGTGATCTGTGGAGATGCGGCAGAGACGTTGAAGGAGCTTCCAGATGATGCTTATGAGTTTGCGTTTGTAGATGCAGCAAAGGCACAGTATATTTATTATCTGCCAGACGTGCTGCGCGTGTTAAAACCGGGCGGTGTGATCGTATCGGACAACATCCTGCAGGAAGGGGAAGTATTAGAATCCCATTTTCTGGTGGAAAAGCGGAACCGCACGATCCATGACCGGATGCGGGAATATCTGTATGTGCTCACACATGATGATCGGTTGGAGACAGCCATCCTGCCAGTGGGGGATGGTATGGCAATCTCGGTTTTGCGGGAATTATGTAAGGAAAGTGAATTATAGTATATCAGGATAGCAGGTATGTGTATGATTTTGTTGAGAAATCAGGATACATACGGATGAAAGAGGATCGAAGATGGATAAGTTACAGAAACCAGAATTATTGATACCTGCCGGAAGTCTGGAAGTATTGAAGGTAGCAGTTGATTATGGCGCAGATGCAGTCTATATCGGCGGCAAGAATTATGGACTTCGTGCGAAGGCTGGGAATTTCACAATCGAAGAGATGCATGAGGCGGCAGACTATGTGCATGCACATGGGGCGAAGCTGTATGTGACAGTAAATATATTTGCACACAATGAGGATATCGATGGAATCAAGGCGTATTTCCATGAATTGAAAGAGACAGGACTTGAAGAAAAGATTGATGCATTTATCATTTCAGATCCGGGTATTTTCACACTGGCGAAGGAAATCCTGCCGGGTATTGAAATCCATGTCAGTACGCAGGCAAATAACACGAATTATCTGATTTATGATTTCTGGAGAAAACAGGGCGCGACGCGTGTGGTAGCGGCGCGGGAACTTTCCTTAAAGGAAATCAAAACGATCCGGGAACATATTCCGGCAGATATGGAGATCGAGGCATTTATGCATGGAGCGATGTGTATATCTTATTCCGGAAGATGCCTGCTCAGCAGTTATTTTACAGGCAGAGATGCAAATCAGGGCGCCTGTACACATCCATGCCGCTGGAAATATGCGGTTGTGGAGGAAAAACGACCGGGCGAATATCTTCCGGTGGAAGAAGATGACAGAGGCACGTATATCTTTAATTCCAAGGACCTCTGCATGATTGAGCATATCCCGGATATGATTGACGCAGGAATCAACTCCTTCAAGGTAGAAGGACGTATGAAGACAGCACTGTATGTAGCAGTTGTTACCCGGACATACCGGGAGGCAATTGATGATTATTATACATCGAAGGAATTATATGAGAGCAAGATGGAACATTACCGTGAGGAGATCGCAGCATGCACATTCCGTCAGTTTACAACCGGATTTTATTATGGAAAACCAAACGAGGAGACACAGATCTACGACTGTAACACCTATGTGAAGAACCGTGTCTACCTTGGTACAGTTGAAGAAGTGACAGCGGCAGGAGAACTGGTTATCCACCAGAAGAATAAATTCTGCGTGGGTGATACGATCGAGGTTATGGCGTTTGACGGTAAGAATGTGGATGTGGAGGTGCTTGCAATCCACGACGAACACGGCACAGAGATGAAATCTGCACCGCATCCAAAACAGTTACTCTATGTGAAGGTTTCTGATTCGGAGAAAATCAGAAAAGGCATGATTATACGCACAAGGCACTGCGCAGTTTAAGCAGTGCCTTTTTCTCTATCCGTGAGACATAGGAACGAGAGATATGGAGTAGGTTTGAAATCTCTTTCTGTGTAAGCTCCTGATTGTCGTATAAACCATAACGGAGCGCGATTACCTGCTGCTCGCGGTCGTCTAATACTTCGGTAAACAAGTCATCGATATTTCTGAGACTTTCGGATGTAATAACATTCAAAAGCACATCTTCTTCGTCGATTCGGATTACATCCATCAAACTGATTTCGTTTCCTTCCCTGTCAGTGCCGATTGGTTCATACAGGGAAATCTCGCGCACTTCCTTGCGCTCCTGCCGCAGCCGCATCAAAAGTTCGTTTTCAATACAACGGCTGGCGTAGGTGACCAGCTTTGAACCTTTGTCAGTATCATATGTATTGATCGCTTTGATCAGGCCGATCGTGCCGATGGAAATCAGATCCTCAGTGGAGCGGTTTCCAGTCTGATATTTCTTGACGATATGCGCGACGAGACGCAGATTGTATTCTACAAGGATATTGCGCGCGGATAGATCGCCCGACTTTGCTTTTTGCAGATAATGCGATTCCTCTTCGGGAGAGAGCGGGTGATGAAAAGTCTGCATGGCTGCCTCGCTATCCCTCTTTGTATATACTATGACGAATCATGGAAAATAGTGCTTTTCCAAGATGGAAAAAGATGGTATGATGATTCTAATGGTTTGGGAAGGAGAGGGTTATGTTTCATTTAAAACACGATGTAAAAATTCAAATAAAAAATGAAACC
>ERZ791635.285-NODE-285-length-31714-cov-2.66284_pt1 | contig 31714 bp, 17 predicted proteins | sample MGYA00510056_ERZ791635 | MGnify/ENA primary metagenome ERZ791635 (study PRJEB30046, sample SAMN00715187) | human gut metagenome | study: EMG produced TPA metagenomics assembly of the A metagenome-wide association study of gut microbiota in type 2...
AACAATACGACAACCAGTGACGCTGCTGTTACACAGTTCTGGGCGGATTTGTATAGTGGTATCGAACGTGCGAATATGCTACTTGAACATATTGACAATGTACCGAGTATGAGTGCGGAAAAAACAGCCCAATATAAATCGGAGGCTCGTTTCCTGCGTGCATTCTATTACTTTAATCTGGTTCAATGTTGGGGAGATGTTCCTTTGAAATTGGAATCTACTTATTCATCCGGTACTGTAACTAACAAAGATATTGCCCGTACCGACAAAAATGTGATTTATAAGTTTATAGTACGTTGTAGAAGCTGCCGATGAAGGTTTACTTTCAGCCAAAGATCTGGGATATAAGCCTAATCGTATTTCAAAGTCTGCCGCATGGGGAATTTTGGCGCGTGTCTATTTGTTCTGGGCAGGTGAGCATAATCGTGATGACCAACCGGAACCTGCGGAAGCGAAATCTTACTTTGAACGTGCCAGTCATTTCGGACAGTTGGTAATGGGTGCAGGTCACGATCTTTCTACTAATTATTGGGATGTATTTATTGATATGTGTTCTAATAAATATAATACATCCGGTAAGAATGAAAGTATTTGGGAAGCTGAGTTTGCCGGTGACGGTACGGGTGATGTTCGCTCGGAAGGGCGTATTGGTAATACAATCGGGCTTCAATGTTCGGACTTCTCTTCTCAATCTAGTTTGGTGGGAAAAGCAGATCCGGGATACTCTTACGGATTCCTTTGGTCTACTCCGAAACTTTATAACTTGTATAAGAGTCATGGTGATATGAAACGTTTCACATGGAATATAGCACCTTTTACTTATCGTGCTCTTGATTCTGATGCTGATAAAGATATTAAGGGTAAGGTTGGTATTGTGGGAAGAACCTTTGAAACTGAGGAATTGTATAAAGTAGTAACAGGTTCTGATTGGTATGAATCTTATGATTATGATGGTGCGGATGAAGGTACTCAATTTGTTAGTAAAGGAAGTCAGAGGGGAGACGTTTATAAGAAACAAACGGTCGGTTTGGAGCGAAGGGATCTCTGTTGTGCTAAGTTCCGTCGTGAATATGAACCTGCTGCAAAAAGAAATAAGAATCTTACTTCCATTAATTTCCCGATTCTTCGTTACTCAGATGTATTATTAATGGTTGCTGAGGCTGAAAATGAGTATTATGGTTACCCTACACAATTGGCTCAAGATTGTTTGAAGGAAGTGCGTGAGCGTGCTGGGGTAAATGTTGATCGTTATATTCCTTCACTGACTACACAGTCTAAATTCCGTGAAGCCATTAAAGATGAACGTGCAATGGAATTGTGTTTTGAGTATACACGTCGTTTTGACTTAATTCGTTGGGGAGAGTTTGTCGAAAAAATGAACGAACAGGCTGAGGCGGCTCAAGTCGGGAATCTTTGGAATCAGGCTTCGCAGGTGGTACAGTTCTTCCGTGTGACTTCTGCTTATAGGTATTTCCCGATTCCGGATGCAGAGCGTGCTGTGAACAAATTGATAACGACTAATAATCCGGGTTGGTAATCCGCTTTTATTTTCATTAATAACTTAAGAAGAGAATATGACGATGAAAACATATAAATTATTATTGTTAGGTTTGGGAGCTCTTTGGTTCACTTCATGTGAGAAAGAATTGGATCGGGATCTGACCGATGTCAGCGTAAGTGTGGCTACCAACGAAAATGTAAGATATGAAGGGAATATCCTGACAGTAAAGAAGGGAACACCAATAGAATTCCTTTTGCATGGAGATCCGGATTATGTATCTTTCTTTAGTGGGGAGATAGGCCACCAATATATTTATCGTGACCGTAAAGAGATTAATGTGGATGATATTGAATCCTGTATTTTGAAGTTTTCCGTTTGGGCACAGTATGGGAAAGGTGGATCAGGTGAACTCAATTCTTGCAGAGATATGTTTGATGTTTTGTATTTAGCTGAAAAAGAAGACCCGGCAAATCCTGGACAAACAATAGTCTTTCCTGGTTTGAGTAAGACTAATTTTGAGGCGGATTCTATTTTAGTAGAAAAACAAACACCTTGGGAAGTACTTATTCCTAGAGCTGAGTTGCCACAAAAACCGGTATCGAATGCTACACAAGCTACTCCTTGTGAGAGATCTGTAAAAGACTATATAGGCAAGAAGTTAACTTTGGCTTTCGTTGTGAATAAGGATGAAAAAGAAGCTCCATTCGATCCTAGCCCATCTGCTGCATATCCTGACGGAAATACAATTATTCAGTCCACTTTTCATGTGCAGGATATGCACGTAGAAACTAAATGGAAAAATGGTCGTGTAACAAAGCTTTACGCAAGCTCATTTGGCTTTACTCCACTAAATATGAAAAATAAGACAGAGTTTAAGGACCAAAATAAGGATTATATGCCGGCAGATCGTGAATATGGTTCTGTCACTACCGGTGGTGTAAATGGTTTGTGGAACTTGACCGGTATAGCAAGTGGCGGAATGGTTATCAATGGAACTTCAGCCGGTAATCCATGGAAGTACAGTTGGCTTGTTTCCGACTATATTAACTTAGTAGAATGTCCGGAAGTGGATTCATCCGTGAAAGTAAAAGATGTTTCTTTGGATGTGGATACTTATAGTTATACATACGATCAGGTGGGTACTTATACCGCTACATTCTTGATGAATAACTTTAGTTATGCACATGAGGCATCTAAGATTTGTGAGTTGATAATCAATGTAACAGAATAACTTTAAATACTATACAGATTATGAAGTACATAAAATCGTATATACTTTTCTTCTTGATGGTCTTTGCCGTTACAGGTTGTACAACGGATGACTTGAAAGATGATGTGAACGACCTGAAAGATAGGGTGACGCTTATTGAGGAACAGGTGAAATTATTGAATGATAATTTGGCGGTGATAGCTTATATTCTTGACACGCAGAATAAGACAATCAGTGAGGTGAAGAATGTAACCGATAATGGAGAGGTTACACAGAAGAAGATTGTTCTGAGTGATGGTACGGAATTGACACTGACTATTGGTAAACCGGGAACTATAAATGAGCCTGAAGTTACAGTAGGGGAAGATAAAATGTGGTACATCAATGGAGAACCTACCGGTGTGATAGCCGTAGGTGAGCCGGGAAAGAATGGTGAAGGTTATCCTGAGTTCCGTGTGCAGGATGGCAATTGGCAGGTACGCTTTGGTGACGGTGATTGGAAGCCTGTAACTGGTGGTGGAAGTGTGGCTGGCAGTTCTTTGGGCGATCAGTTCTTTGTGAAAGCCGAAGTGGTAGGTGATAACTTTGTGGTAACAATGACAGATGGCACTGTACATACACTTCCTATTGTTGCCGATTTGGCTTGCGCCATTGATAAGACAAGCATAGGTTTAGACCCAGAGGGTTTTTGGGTAATTGAGAAAGATACAAGAGTAGAAGTGCTTGTGAAGATAACAGGTGAAAATCCGAAAGTTACTTATCCGCAGGGTTGGAGGGCAACTTTGAGTGAACTGGATGCTGCGGATGATAAAGGTAACAATTATAAATTGTATATCTATGCTCCTGCCGCTACAGTCAAGGCTGTGAATACCCGTGCTGCTGCGAATAATACTTCCGATATTACTGTTCAAGTACAGAAAGGTTCATTGTGGGCGGTAGATAAGATAAAGGTGAAGACGCCGAAAGAACTGAACACAAATGAAGAAAGATACAATGATGGTCAAAAGATCCGTGTAGGTGGATTGGAAATAACAAGAGAATTATACGGTGATGTTAAAGCTGTTCCTGCTGATGGTAATTTGACTGAAGGTGGCGTTTATTTCATTTCAGAAAATGGGAAAGAACTAACTTGTGGCTTGCCCATTACAGGTGTGGAGAATTTGATTATTCTGCCAAATACGGAGGATATAACAGTTATTAAATTAACGGTTACTAAACAAGTTTATTTGAAAGGAACGTTTGTCTGTCAGAATGTGACTCTCTCAAATCAAATAAAGGATTTTCATTATCCTCTGCGTGTAATGGAGGGAAGTAATGTAAATATAGTGATAGATAATTGTAAAATAGAGAATCTTGTTGCAACAAAGGGATTGGCAATGAGAGGTACTACTACCGAAGTAGTTGCAGAAACTGTAATATTGGATAATTTTGTTATAAGTAATTCGGATATACACATTGCTTCTGCAGGTGAGAATTTTTACTTGATGACTAAAATGGGCTGTAAGAATGTAAATTTAGATAATAATCTTATTTATTTTTATAGTTCATCAGAAGGTAGACTGCAGAACTTTAAGATTTGTGATAGTGAGGGCTTGGATATTGATAATATCGAAATAAACTCCAATACGTTGATTGATATCGAGTCATCATCGGCTAAGAATGCTTATGGCTTAGTGAGAGGGAAAGTTGCGAGTGCTAGTGTAACGAATAATATTTATTATCTTTCATCTGCAAATAAAGGAGCTTTTTTCTTTAATAATGGGGCGCTCACAGCTGAAAAGCTTACAGTAACTACTGGCAATTATGGATATTCGGATTTGGAAAAACCTCTTCGTATATTATATGTAGGGGCTCTTACTGAGAACGACATTATTCTAGTAAAAAAAGATGACCTGTTTGCTACTTTCGACAAATCAACCGGCACATTTATTCCTAAAGATGAATATAAAGCTTACGGTGCTCAACGTAAAAACTAAGATAACATGAAAAAGATATTAATACTAATATTAAGCCTATTACCTGTCATTACTTTTACAGCGTGTGATGATAAGGATGATATACGCAAAGACATTGATGAACTGAATGCCCGCTTGGACGCATTAACCGATAATTTGGAAAGTCTGAATACAAGCATTAAATCTTTCCAAGAGGCTATGCAAGGAATTGTTCTTATCACTGAATATTCTATGGATGAGAAAGGTAATTATACTTTGAAAATGAGTGATGGTACGGAACTGACCGTTTATAGCGGATTGCCTGACGAAGATATACCAGTATTGGGAGTCAGTGAAGACGGTTATTGGACTTATACTTTCAATGGTGAAACAATAAAATTGTCTAGTAAGGCAAAGCCTGAAGACGGAAAAGACGGTGAAACGCCGACGATCTCAATTGATGAAGAGGGCTATTGGTGTTATACTATTGCAGGTGGCGAAACACAGCGTATCGGAGGACCTTATAACATTGCGGATATTACAAAGATTCCCGGAAGTATATTTGCGGATGTGGTGGTCAAGGATAATGTAATGACTTTCTCTTTTGCAGAAGGAGGTACAACAGATATTCCCCTGTTGGGAGGACTGAATATGACTTTTGCGGATGGAGCAACTGCTCTGACTTCTGTAACGATTGCGAAGAATACTCTGAAAGAGTTGGCAGTAGAACAGACTAATGTGGATAAGATAATCATTGATCCTACACCTCTGACGATAGATTTGACCGATACGTCATTGACTATTCAGACGAAAGGGGTAAATCCGGGAGTGTATGATGTTCATTTTCAGATATTCTCTAAGGAGGGTTATCGTTTGATTAAATCGTTGAAAGTGACAGTTAGTGAATAAGTAGAATCAATAAAGTAAAGAAATTATTATGAGATACTATAAATCATTCATATTATTCAGTTTGTTGGCACTAGTCTTTGTTGCGTGTGACACAGACGATTTAGAAAAGGACATTGATGCCTTGAAGGACCGTGTGGCGAGTGTAGAAGCACAAGTACAACGGTTGAACGATGAGATGAATATCTTGCGTGTAGCATTGGACGGTAATAAAACAATTACCAATTATTCCATTAATGGCGATACTTATACGTTGACTTTAAGTAACGGTGAAACATTGACTTTGACGCAAGGTGAAGTAGGGGACAATTATCCGTCTATTGATATCAGTGAGGATGGTTATTGGGTAATCGCCGGAAACAAAACCGAATGGCGTGCTAAAGCGAAAGACGGTGAGGATGCAACGATAACTCCCCAATTTAAGATTGAAGCGAATCCGGATGCCGATGGCAAGAAGTATTGGTGGGTAAGCTATGATGGTTCTACGTGGAAGGTATTGGAAAATGGTTTAGCAGAAGGAGAGAATAACAATCCTCCATTGATAAATAAGGTAGAAGTGAAAGATGGCTATTTCAATGTTACGATTGGAGAGCAAGTTTATCAGATCCCTGTTGTGGAAGGTTTAGAATGTGCAATCAATGCGGAAGGTCTAGTTGACGGACTTTGATCAATAGCCGGTGGTGTAGAGACCTCTTTTACGGTAAAAGTTAATCTGGCAGATGGTGATTTGGTTAGGGTAAATGCTCCGGCAGATTGGAATGCGAAGGTTTCAGAATATTCGGCTGGTGCTACAGACGTTACCGTTACCTTAACTCCTCCTATTACTCCGAGTGAATGTACAATTGTGGTCGAAGTGACTCGTGGAGTGAATACGGCTTCCGATCAGATAAAGGCTAAAACGATCTCAGACAGTTATTGGGCAGAGTATCAGGCTGGACTTGATATCAAGATTGGAGATGTGGTGATTAATAAGTTCGATTATCCGGATGCGGAATTTATATCTAAAGATAATGCTAGCAGTTTTACCACGTTTACAACAGATAAGGTTTATTTCATTGATACAGATATTAGCCTTACTTCAAAAATGGCTATACAAAATTATCTTATTCTGATTAATAATAGTCCGGATAAGAGAGCAACGGTAGAAATGGGAGCTGGCAAGTACTTTGCTTTTAATTCATCAAATGCAACAGCAATAGGTCTTTTGTGCAAAGGTTTGACTATTGATGGTACATTAAATAACAATTATTTGTCAACTTTAGAAGGAAAAGGGAATTGCCAGTTTGACTATTTTATTATGGATGATTGTATTATTAAGTTGGGTAAAGAAGGTAATAACCGTGCATTGTTTAGTATTTCTTCTAGCAGTAATGCTTATGCCTCTATTAAGAAATTTGTACTTAATTCATGTCGTTTTTCATTAACAAATGAAAGTATTGAAACAAGGGTTATTAATTTCCATCCTGTTAATAATACATTTACTAATTCGAATATTCAGATTACAAATAATGTATTTTATGCTGAAGATACATCTACAACCATTGATTTGAAATTGTTAGTTTATGCTAATATGAATACAACTTTCTTTGTTGAAAGAAATACATTCGTAAATATTGTTCCAAACTCTACACAAGGATATATTCAAGGAATTCCGACTGATGAAAGTTTATTGGCTAAGAATATAGTATGGAATGGTGGAGTCTGGACTGGTGCTTGTAACTGGATTAGTTCTCATAAAGACGCAACTACTCCATCGGATAAGACAAAAATTGAAGATAATATTGTGTTTGACGAGAGTGGAGTAAAATGGTTGTTCTTTAGAGGTAGCAATGGAATGCCGACAGATATAGTAAATGCCATAACTCCTTTAAAAGGTTCTCCTTTTGTAAGTACGGATTTTGTTACTGGAACGTTCATTCTAAGTGATGTTTATAAAGGTAAATATGGGTCGGATATGGAATAAATATGTAATCTATTGATTACTCAGGGATAAGGCGAAGAATCTTTGAAACGAATTAGTAATAGATTTTTCGCCTTATTGATGAAAGTTTAAATATGAAAAGTATGAAATTGAAATTATATATAATTGTTACGATTAGTATCTTTGCTATTAATATGTCATTTACATCTTGTTCAGATGATGAAGTAATAAGTAATCAACCTATTCCAGAGCAACCTGAACAGTTAACGGAACTTATTGCTCAATATAACACTAATATTTCCGCCTATCAGGCTATGATGGATAATAAAGCGGAGATTGTTGATTATATCACTGATAGTAAAGGCTTTTATAAATTGCAACTTAGCAATCAACTGATTGTAGACGCTAATGCTCAGGCTACTGAAGATAAAGATATTCCTCTTCTGAGTATTGACGAAGATGGTTATTGGAATTATCTGTTAGGCGGGACTTCAGCTGTCCTTACTGACTTGCAAGGAAATCCTGCTCCTGCTTTAAGCAAGACGGGGAAAGGTCTATTTACTCCCCAAATTACATTAGGTAAAGATGGTTATTGGCAAGTTTCTTACAATGGAGCTCAATGGAAACGTTTAGGTAATAATATTGCTCCATCGTTGGCTGAGAAAACGGCTGCTAACTTTTCTCTTTATCGTTCCGTTATTTTAGATGAAGTAACCAATACTATTACTTTAGAATCTCGTGCGGGTAACGGTGTACTTAAACTGAATACGGTTAATAATGGTACGGCACAGGCATGGAAGAAATTTTTAATGAATAGTGTTGATAATGTGTTGCTGGATTATTCGTATGCCGGATATGATCACGGTGAAACTGCTCCTAAGGATGGTTTTGCTTGGGGGTATAAGGTTTGTAATGTGAAACAACGCATGGAACAGGAGAATATTCCTGCTTTAGAAGCTTTTATTCGTATATTGGATGAAAATAAACTTATTCGTAAAACGACTTCGAATGCTACTAATGCGAATGCCAAGATTGTGATTTACTTTCCTGCAGGTGAGTATGTTCTGCATGAAGAAGCTGGAAAGAACTTCCCTTATGATATTTTAGGAGGAAACTTCATTATCAAGGGGGATGGTCCTCAATTGACTCGGCTGGTGATGAAAACGCCGAATGGAGATACGGAGGCTACTAATGTTCCTATGTTAAGTATCAAACATACTAATAGCCCGAATAATGCAGGACATTCTCCGTTATTGGCGAATGTTGTAGAGAATGCGAAGAAAGGTGAGTCTAATCTTGTGGTTTCTTCAACTACCGGATTGAAGCCGGGTAAATGGGTACAGTTACGTTTGCGGAGTGGTAATAAAGATTTATTGGCAAAAGAACTTGGTCCTATTACCCCGACCGGCTCGTGGTCAATAGAACAACAGCCTGTTCCTATTACGGCAGAGAAATCTAATGATAATTACGGAATTAAAGTTACGGAATTTCATCAAATAAAATCAGTCGGTGGTAATCGCGTTGTTTTCTATGAACCGATTATGCATGATATTGACACTCAGTATGATGATTGTTTGGGTTGGGAGATTCGCGAATATAAGTATTACGAAAATGTTGGAATAGAGGATTTAACTTTCGTAGGTCAGGCAGTCACTCCGTATTATCATCACGGTGATGGTGCACCGAGTGACATAGATGCATGGCGATATGATCAAGAATATAGACCGATCGCTATGGTACGATTAGTTAATTCCTGGGTACGTAATGTAGATTTTGAGAGTGTAAGTGAAGCGTTGACTATTTCCGAATCAGCCAATTGCTCTGCCTATAATATTGAAATCAGAGGTAATCGTGGACATGGAGCAGTACGTGCTGCCGGTTCGACACGTATCTTCATTGGTAAGATAAGTGATCAAAGCAAAGATGGAACAGCTAATAAATATGGAGTTATCGGTCAAGGTCAGTGGCATGGATGTGGTGTTTCCAAACCAAGTATTGGTAATGTGATTTGGAATTCGAACTGGGGTAGTAATGCTTGTTTCGAATCTCATGCCACACAACCTCGTGCTACTCTATTTGATAATTGTAGTGGTGGGTTGGTTCGTTATCATGCAGGTGGATTTGACTATATGGAATCTGAATGTGACCGGAACAATTGATGAACAGAAGCGAGACTTTTCCACTAATTTCACTTGGTGGAATAATACAGATAAGTGGTGGAAGATTTATCCGCCTATCGTAGTCGGTACTCATGGACAGGCCGTGACATTTTCACAAGAGGAAAAACAGCTTACTTATGAAGAAAGTACTGGAACGAGGGTTACTCCCGAGTCTCTTTATGAGGCACAGTTGGAGAAACGTCTGGGAGCAGTACCAGCTTGGTTAAAGGCTTTGAAATAATAATACTGGAATAAATGAATAATTTCGTAAAGAAATTCCGGCAAATGGCACCTGTGATAAGTATGATTATATCACAGGTGTTGTTGCTTGGATGTAAGGATGAAGATTCAAAAGAATATATCGAAGGGCAGATTCCGGAGACGGAGGTTGCTGCGTATATTGCACAAATGAATCAGGATATTGCTGATATGCAGCAGTTGGCAGATGGAAAGTTGAGGGTGCTCACTTATTTCCAGGAACAGGACAACGTTTGGGTAATGGAGTTGGAGAACGGTCATATTCTAAGGATCTATCCAGAGGTAGAGAAAAACGAAAAAAAGGAAATTCCCATATTGGGGATTAATGAATCAGGATATTGGATATACGAGTTCTATAATACGGAGGACATACTGACTGATGCGAACGGTGAGCCGGTAGCTGCCCTTGCCAAAACGGGAAAAGGGACATTTGTACCACGGTTGAGGCTGAATGAAAAGAACTATTGGGAAGTGTCATTCAACGGGATGCAATGGAAGCAACTGACTAGTAGACCGGTAGATGTTATATCTACTACATCGGCTGCTTATTCTTTAATGAATGGACTTGTCGCTGATGAAGAAAATAAGACTGTCGGTTTGTCTTTGTGTTGTGGAAAGTTGACGATAACTTCTGTTGTGCTGGGAAAGGGTACTGCTGAAGCTTGGAATAAATTTGTGTTAGGAACTTCGGATAATGTTCTGCTCGATTTCTCGTATGCCGGATATCATCATGGGGAAGTAGCTCCTCTAGACGGTTTTTCTTTGGGATACGAGGTGATGAACGTGAAAGAACGGATGAATGCGAAAAATCTGACAGCTCGGGCTGCATTGATTGATATTTTGCAAGAGAAGAATCTGACCCGTAAAAATGGGACAAATGGAAATAATCCGAATGCCCGTGTTGTGATCTATTTCCCTGAAGGAGAGTATGTGTTGCATAATGAGGACGATAATGGTATGAGAGAGCCGGAAGCGGGAAAAACGTATGCAACAGATAGTAAAGGGAATAATACAAGTTATAGTATTCCTATTACCGGCGGACATTTGGTTATTAAAGGTGACGGTCCGGATAAGACTAAGTTGATTATGGCGACTCCTAATTTGCCCGGAAGTACAGAGGTCATGTATTCATCTCCATGTATGCTTGAACTGAAACATAATTCGGATACCCGCAAGATGTGCACTGTAACCTCTGACGCAAAAAAAGGTACCTATGTGGTAGAAGTAGATGATGCAACCGGTTTGAACAAGGGTGATTGGGTGTGTCTGTATTTAAAGGATAATACTCCTGAACTGGTAGATAAAGAATTGTCTCCATATAAGGCGGAGGCAACGATGACTAATATAATAGATAAGGGTGTGCAGGTACAGGATTTCCATCAGATTATAGCTAAAAGTGGTAATCGTATTACTTTTAAAGAGCCGATTATGCATGAAGTGGAAGCGTGTTGGAAATGGGAGATTCATCGGTATCCGCATTATGAAGAAGTGGGAGTGGAGGATTTGTCTTTTGTGGGACAGGCAAAAGATGATTTCAAACATCATGGTACTTGGGAGGACGACGGTGCATACAAGCCGTTGAATATGGTTCGACTGACTAATTCATGGATGCGACGTGTGAAATTTACAAGTGTGAGTGAAGCCACTTCCATTATCAATAGTGCCAATGTGTCGGCTTACGATATCACGATAGAGGGAAATCGTGGGCATTCTGCTATCCGTTCTGCAGGTTCTTCGCGTGTGTTTATCGGTAAGGTGGCAGACCGTACGAATGGTTTGTTGATTGATAATAGAAGTGTGTATGAAGAGGGTGCCGGACAATACCACGCTTGTGGTGTTTCCAAACCGAGTATGGGAGCAGTTATCTGGCGTGTGCATTGGGGGAAAGACGCTTGCTTCGAGTCTCATGCCACGCAACCCCGCGCTACGTTGATAGATGCTTGCAAGGGTGGATTCATGCAATTCCGTCAGGGAGGTGATTATGATCAGTTGCCTAATCATTTGGATGATCTTACTATTTGGAATATGTATTCGGAAAGATCCCGGACTGCAAGTGGTAATTCCGCTCCTTCCGGAGTATTCGACTGGTGGCGTATCGGCTTTAAAGGGTGGAAATTCTTGCCACCGACGATTGTCGGTTTTCATGGTGATCCGTTGAATTTTGTACAAGAGCAGGTAAAGCTTGACGAAAGTCATGGTACTCCAGTAGAGCCGGAGTCATTGTATGAGGCACAATTGGAACGTCGTTTGGGTTTTGTGCCTGATTGGCTGAAAGCGTTGAAATAGGTATAAAGAAAGCTACTATAAAAGATAAATAATTATGAAATTGAAGAACTGGATTGGTTTATTACCATTTTGTGTAGGGGTATGTCTATCCCCTTATACTATGGGTAATGTCCACACAAACTATTCGGCACAGACAGAAATGTCAGTGTCTGATGTGGAAGTGAAGAAGAAAGAGTTGAAGGAGTTTAGGAAAAAGTATAAACTGCCCGTTCCGAAAGCGAATCAAAAGGAAATAGATGCTGCTTTGATGCAAGTGCAGTTGTACCAATTGGAGCGGGTAAATGAGACAACGGTTACCGGTGCTTCAATATTAAATAAGGGTAAGATAACTCTTCAGCAGGGACGGGATATCGCTAAAACAGTGCGTGCATTGGCTTTTGCTGCCCAACGTGACGGAGGTGAGGCTAAAAAGAGTTTTAATCTCTATCTGGATTTTCTCTTTACGGGAAATATCATAGAGAGTATTCCCAAGTATAAGTATAGTAATTATGATGATGTACGTAAAGTCCCGGCTGATTTGCTGAGTGCATTGTCCGTATGTGATGATATAAGAAGAGGAAGGTTGATTGCTGCTGTATGGAACTTATTGGAGGCCGAATGGCTGTATCTGAATGCGGAAGAGTTGAAATTAAAGGTGAACTCTGATTATATTTATAATGTTGTTCCGCACTTGTTTATCTGTGCGGTTCACAATCCGAATGATGAGCAAGCCATCAAAGATTTGACTGCCTTTTCTCATTTTCTGTCGGGATGTACCCAGTACAGCCCTAGCGGATATGATATACTGAAACCTGACGGAACAGGATTTCATCATAATACCCATTATAACGGATATATGTATTCATATCGCACTTGGGTGGAATATATGGGACGGCTGAAAGGCACTTCCTTCCGTATTGAGAAGGAGGCATATCAACGGATGAGCAAAGCTGTAGTTAGTATTTATTTGATGGCGGTACGTTCTGAATCGGATAAAGACCGTTATTTTGCGAATAGTATGGCGGGCAGACACCCTTTTACCGGTTTGGGGATTAATTTTTCGCGACAATTGTTTGAGACATTGATTGAAGTGGGAGGAGATGTGCTAGGGATTCCGTATGATCAGGAATTAGCTTCTTACTACAATTATTTTTATAAGACGAAGAAGTATAAGGATGCTCCCGAACTGAAAGCGGATGGCTTTTATCAGTTTAATTTCAGCCCGGCAGGAGTTTACAGACAGGGTAATTGGCTGGCAGTGATGCGTTGTCCGACTACCAACTTTTGGGGTGGAGAGATATATAATAAAACCAATCGGTTCGGCAGATACCAAAGTCATGGAACGCTGGAAATACTTTATGAAGGTGGACTTGCCAAGTGTGGTTATCCCGCTGATAAAGAAAAGAAGAGTGCCGGTTGGGACTGGAATATGATGCCCGGAAGTACTACTGTACATTATACGGATTGGAAGGAAATGACGCCTAATAAAAATGATGCTGACCGTTTCGACCAAAAATCAACAACGACTAATTTTGCAGGAGCATTGGCTTGGAAAGACTGTGGTCTTTTTGCGGCTGCTTTCGATCAGGATGATCGTTGGGGAAGTCGTCGTTTTGAACCGACTAACCTTTCTTTCTGCAAGTCCGTATTTGCCATTGATGGAATGTTGTATAGTCTTGGTACTGATATAGAGGCGAAGGGCGACTATTCGGATGAATGGATTACTGCTACAAATCTTTTCCAATCTATTGTATCTAAAGAATCCGGAGATATGACTGTAAACGGACAGACAATGAAAGCAGGAAAAGAACAGATTATAGAACCACAGGTCGCCGCTTGGATGGTTACTCCTACCACTACCGGGTATTTTGTTCCGAAAGGACACGACCGGTTGGTGATTAAGTACGGTGAACAGACTACTCCTTCATCAGCGGGTATGGCTGCCGGAATGGGAAAGGAGACTGCTGCAAAGGCTTATCTTCATCATGGGGTGAAGCCGGAAAAGAAAAGTTATCAGTTTATGGTTGTTCCGGGTACTACTTCTGAACAGATGAAGGAACTTGCCAAAAAGCAAGAGCAGGAGAAACTGTTTAAGGTCATCACTGCACAAGATTCTGTGCATATAGTGAAGTATCTTCCTACATCTACCATTGCATACGCTCTGTTTGCTCCGGTCTCTGATTTATCGGCGGGAGTGGTGTGTGCTTCTAAAACGGAGTTGTTGGTAATGGAATGTCCGGATAAAGGTGGAAGCGGACTGGAACTGGCATTGTGCAATCCTAATCTTCGTCCGAAAACGATTGGCAAAAATAATTGGCGGACTACACCTACAGAAGCTTCGATAGAGTTGAAGGGTAAATGGGCAGTGAAAAGTGGTGATGAAAGCCAAAAGATTACGTTGGAAGAGAATGCGGCAGGAAATACGATATTGAAGACTGCATTGTCCGAGGGGATGCCTGTTTATGTGTCGTTAGTGAAATAGTAGATCAAGAAAGAATGGTATGAATATGAAGAAGTTGTTAAGTATATTAATGTTGAGTTGGGCGTTTGTTTGCGGACAGGCACAACAGTCGGTAGATATGGACTGGTGGCGTGAAGGTCGCTTTGGTATGTTTATTCATTGGGGATTGTATTCAGTTGCTGCCGGTGAATGGAATGGAAAGCCGGTGGATGGCATCGGTGAGTGGATACAGAATTTTGCCAAGGTCCCTAACAATGAATATGAGAAACTGGCTGATAAACTCACGTTAGCTAAATATAATCCGGAAGAATGGGTGAAATTAGCAAAGCAAGCCGGAGCTCGTTATATTGTATTTACGACTAAACACCATGAAGGCTTTTGTATGTATCCGAGCGAGGTGTCTGATTTTGATATTGAGCGTACTCCTTATAAAAGAGATCCTTTGAAAGAACTGGTAGAAGCTTGCCGTAAGCATGGGGTAAAAGTCGGATTCTACTATTCTCATCGGCAAGATTGGCGGGAAGAAGACGCTGCTGTGATGCAGAATGAATATGACGGGCATTATGGTAAGCCGAAATCGGAAGTAAAACCGAATCTGGACCGTTATATCAGGGAAAAGGCTTTACCGCAAATGCGGGAATTGCTTACCCGATACGGTAAAATTGATTTGTTATGGTATGACACTCCGTTTGACTTGACGAAAGAACAGAGCCGGACATTTGTAAATGTAGTCAGAGAATTACAGCCGGAATGTATTGTGAATGGTCGTGTGGGTTATAATCTGGGAGATTATGGAGCATTGGGAGACAATGAGATGCCTTGTTCGCGTGTGAATATGGATTTGGAAATGGTGGCTACCATGAATCATACTTGGGGATACAAAAAGAACGACCAAAACTGGAAGAGCCCGAAAGATATTCTTTGTTCATTGATAGAATGTGCGAGTCGTGGAGTGAACTATATGGTGAATATCGGTCCGAAGGAGGATGGAACCGTACCACAACCGAGTATTGATATAATGGATTTCATCGGAAGGTGGATGCAGAAGAATTCGGAATCTGTCTATGGAACAACCGGAAATCCTTTTAATGATAACTTCCCTTGGGGGTATGTTACACATAAGGGTAATGTGATTTATCTGCATCTTTTGAGGGAACCTCTGAACCGTTGTATTGCATTGAAGGGTTTGTCGACATCCATTACAAAGGCAGAAATACTTGCTTCCGGTAAGAAAGTGACGGTGACTAATCAATCGTATCCGATATTAACAGTTCCTGCTCATCTGAATTATGATGAAATTCCGGTGCTGAAGTTGGTATGTAAGTCTCCGGCACGTTTTAGCGAGGATAATTACATGAACGAGAATGTAGTCAGTATTCCGGTGGCAAATGGTAAGATTATTCCGGGCAAAGAGGGAAGTCTGACGATTGCTGAGGGTGGAAATACACAAAACTTCCATGCAGGTACTGGTAAGTTGCAGCTGAAATGTGTGATTGACGAGCCGGGTACTTACAAAGTGCGTGTATTCACTAGTCGCCATTGGAGAAGATCATTTGCTGAGGGAGCTAGAATTACATTGAAAGTGGATGATAATACTCCGTTCAATTCCGTATTGATGAAGAAAGACGGGGAGTTGTCCAATGTACGCCAGAACTCCTACCCGGAAACATGGAGTGATATCGGTACGGTACACTTCAAGCAGAAAGGCACAAAAGGGTTGGAACTTTCTGTGAATGCAACAGGCACGTTTAGCCGTTTGGGATTCTTTGGGGAGGATATCCAAAATGAGAGTGAGAAAAACATTCGCTTTATGAGAATAGAGCTAATCAAAGAAACCTACTGATGTTCAAAGAGCAGACAATTCTTTACTTTTATGAAATAACTTTTTTCAATAGGAGTCAAAGTAAAAGAGAGGAGCCTCACGGTTCCTCTCTTTAGGGGGGTAAATTGATTAAAGTCCGATTTTATTATACGTTTTCAATAAGGTTAGAAAAATCGTGTGATATATTGCTTTTTGTTGTAACGCATATTCACTGTTTTATATTTTCTACAAATGTATGGATTTTGCGTGGGTGTAGTGGGTGTTATTATTCAAGATAGGTGCAAAATCATACAAATCTATTATTCTCATATTTCTATTCTTCTTTTACACTTTCCAATAATGCGGATAACTCTTTTACAATCTCGGGATGTGACTTCGCTACATTCGTTTTCTCCGATGGGTCGGATGAGAGATCATATAGCTGAGGCTGTTTGTCATTACCCAGTTCCATCTTTGTCCAAAACTCGATAGCAGGACCATCACTTGGTTCAATATATTTCCATTGTCCCTTAACAATGGCAAGTGTGTTATTCAGATTTTGTTGGACTACATACTCACGACCTGTATTGTTTTTGCCTAAAAGTACATCCAGATATTCCTGGCTGTCGGGGGCTGCACCCTTGCGCAAGGGCTGATTCAGAAGCGAAGCAAGTGATGCGTAAGTGTCGATCTGCGAGAAAAGTGCCTGTTGTTTGGAAGGCTGTATTTTAGCAGGCCAGCGAATGATAAAAGGAATGCGGGTACCGGCTTCGTAAGCACTGTATTTGCCACCGCGATAGATTCCCATTGGAGTATGACCATTGAGATTCTCGTAGGCATAGTCCTGATAGCCGTCGTCAATCACGGGGCCGTTGTCACTGGTGAAGATCAGAATGGTGTTGTCGGCTATGTTGAGGCTATCCAATGTGTGCATGATTTCACCGATAGTCCAGTCTAACTGAAGAATCACATCGCCACGTGTTCCAAGTCCGCTTTTTCCTGCAAAACGAGGGTGGGGGATACGGGGCACATGCACGTCTTGCGTACCCATATATAAGAAGAAGGGCTCTTCCTGATGTGAGGTAATGAAGTTCTTAGCCTTGTCAGTGATAATGTCGGCTATGTCTTCATCTTGCCAAAGAGCGGATTTTCCTCCGGTCATCCAGCCGATACGGGGAATACCGTTAATAATGGTATTGTTGTGTCCTTGACTGGGCTTTAATTTCACAAGTTCCGGATTTTCCTCTCCCGTAGGCCAGTCACCTACTTTGTGGTCGTAGCTGACGGTGATAGGATCGTTCGGATCAAGATTCACTACACGTCCGTTTTCAACGAATACACAAGGAACACGATCTACGGTTGCCGGAATGATGAATTCATAATCGAAACCGATACTTTGTGCATTCGGACTGATTTGGCTGTTGAAGTCTGTTCCGCCTTTCGGCCCCAGTCCCAGATGCCATTTGCCGACAGCACCGGTAGCGTATCCGGCGTCTTTCAGCATATCGGCCATTGTAACGCAGGCAGTGTCACTGATAAGTTCCGAGTTTCCGGGAGCAATACCCGTGTTTTCCTGCCGCCAGGGATACATACCCGTCAAGAGCCCGAAACGGGAAGGGGTACTGGTAGCTGAAGTGGCGTAAGCATTGGTAAATTGTACTCCTTGTCCTGCCAGGCGGTCAATATTGGGAGTACTAACTTTACTCGCTCCGTAACAGCTCAAGTCACCGATGCCAAGATCATCCGCAAATATATAAATGATGTTCGGCTTCTGAACGTTTTGTCCGTTGTTCTTTTGAGATGCGTGATTGCAGCCGGTTAGCATGGCAATGCCGGGCAATAACGGGAATAGGCGTGAAACGTTTCTCATAATGTTTATCTTTTAGGGGTAATGTTACTGATACAAAGATAAACAATTGAGAAAACAAGGATGACTAGTAATGTACAACTGAAGTACAAAATAGTACACTCCTGATAATACCGGATATTACGCTGTTTCTTCTTCCCCTTCTTCTTTCTCTTCCCCTTTACGGTAGGCCAACGGACTGACGTGATAAATCTCTTTGAAGCACTTACTGAAATAGCGCGAAGAAGAGAAGCCGATTCGGTCGGAGATTTCCGTGATATTCAGTTCCGGATTGTTCCGGAGCATGACGGCTCCTTTCTTGAGACGTATACTTAGGATGAAGTCGTTCGGAGTCTGTCCGGTAACGGCTTTCAACTTGGTAAACAGATTAGTACGTGCCATACCCATTTCGCGGGCGAAAATGTTGACGTTGAAATCCGGATTGTCCAAATGGCGTTCAATAATAGCCATAGCACGGTCCAGCATTTCCTTATCCATCGGGTTGGTAGCCAGCATTTGTGCGAAAGCCTGCGGTTGCTTGCTGAATTTCTCCTGTAACAGTCTGCGGGAATTAACCAAGTTGTTGCAACGGGAAATCAGCAGGTTTGTATTGAACGGTTTGGTGATATAGTCGTCCGCACCGATTTTCAGTCCCTCAATATTATGTTCTATCGCAGTACGGGCTGTCAACAGTACCACCGGAATATGACAGGTATTAAAGTCTGTCTTGATTCGTTTGCAAAGTTCTGTTCCGGACATACGGGGCATGACGACATCACTTAATATAATGCTAGGCATCTCTTCCTTCACTTTTTCCAAAGCCTCTTCTCCGTCGGATGCGGTTGTGACTTGATAGAATGTTTCGAAAATGCTGACTAGCATTTGTTTGATAGATTCATTGTCTTCCACAATCAACATCTTGGCATCCTCAATACGCTTGTTGCTCTCTTCTTCTTTCCATTCGGCATCGGGTAATACCTCAACTGAAGGAACGAACACGTCCGTTTGTTGCTGAATGGTGGATTCTACATCTTCCTTGACGATCTGCTCTTCCGTAAAGTGTTGGTTCCCAAGCTTGAGGGTGATGATGAAGCTGCTTCCCTTGCCGGGTTCACTTTCCACACGGATAGTGCCGTGATGCAGTTCTACGATTCCCTTTGTCAGCGCCAGACCAATGCCTGTTCCGGCTCCGGTGTTCAATGAGTTCAGATGTTCGGTCTGGTAGAAACGGTCGAATATCTTATCGATTTCGGCAGCAGCAATACCCGAACCGGTATCTTTTATTTCTATAATGGCATGGTCTTGCTCCTGCGACACCTTGATTGTTATCGTATCTTCTGCTTTGGTATGTTTCAGAGCATTGGATAGAAGGTTATTGATTACTTTCTGCATCTGTTTCTGGTCATACCATACTTCAATGTCATCTGTTTGCTTGATGAAGTTGAAGTTTATCTGCTTACTGCTTGCATACTCTAAGAAGAGCAGATAATTCTCGTAGAGGAACTCCACCAGATTATGCTTGCTCGTCTTTATCTTCATGTGTCCCTGTTCCTGTTTACGGAAATCAAGTAATTCTGTAATCAGTTCCCGCAACTGTAGACTGTTCTTATAGATTCCTAATACCTTATTATATATATTAGGAGTAAATGTCTGTACTTGCAACAACGTTTCCACTTGTCCTACAATCAGGGTAAGCGGGGTACGGAACTCATGGGAGATATTGGTAAAGAAACGAAGTTTGGACTGGTTCAGTGCTTCCAGGTCTTCGATATGCTTCTTTTCGTATTTCAATGATTCCCGCAGCTTGATACGTGAATTGTAGTTCTGGATAAGGAACCAGAACAGGCTGATTGTAATGATTGTATAGATCAGATAAGCCCACCATGTCTCGTACCAGGAAGGAAGTACCAGAATCTGGAGCCGTGCCTCTTCGATACCGTCCCGTTGCGATTTGATGATTAATGTATACTTGCCCGGATTCAGGTTGGTATATGTGATAAGCGTCTGTTTGCGGTATGTATGGTTCCACTCGTCGGAGAAACCTTCTAGGCGGTAGACTATCTCGTCTCTATTGGCGGGAATGAAATTGGATGTTGCATACTCCAGGCTGAACATGGATTGGTCTGATTTCAGGCTGATTTTGGGAGTATGACAGATGGATTGTTCGAGAATTCCCGTCTCATCTCCGGGAAGTACTTCTTTGCCGTTGACTAACAGGCGTGAAAGAATAATACTATATGATTTCGGTGTGAAATGCAACTTCTTCTCCCAGAAAGAGATCATTCCCTGAATACCTCCCAAAAATACTTCTCCATCGTGGGTTACGAATAGGGCATTCTCATTGACGGCTGTTAACGGGAATCCGTTTTCCGTACCATAATTGTAGAACTTCTTGTGCGGATAGTCGAACTGCGAGAATCCTTGATTGGTGATTAATAATAAACTTCCTTTTTGGATAGATGATTCGAATACTTCATAAATACAATCGCTGGATAAACCATCTTTTTGTACATCGAAATTCTCGAAGTCATTGCTCTCTTCACGATAACGGTCAAGACCGCTTCCGGAAGTGGAGAACCACAGGTTGCCACTACTATCCAGCGTAATATTGTTGATGTTATTATTGCTGAGGCTATTCGGAGTAGCCGGATTATGTGAATAATTGGTCAGCTCCCCGCTGTCAAAGCGATAAGAGTAAACTCCTTCTCCGGTGGCCGCAATCCATAAAGTACCATTTTTATCGAAGCAAAGGCTGGCCACCATGCCGATATTTCTTCCTTCTTTGGTCTCTTTAAAAAGTTGTCGGCAACTACCTGTGGACGGGCTGAAAAGGCAGACTCCGTTTTGTGTGGCGATGACCAGCTTGTCTTTGTAGGGTACGATATCGCGTACAATATCCGATGGCAGTGAAGCGGGATCTCCTGCTTTCATCCGATATATGGTAAAGCGATTGGTTCGCAAGTCGAGTTTATTTAATCCTCCCAGATGTGTACCAATCCACATGATGTCGTTGTTCCGGTCGTAATAGATCGCTTTTACGTTATTGTGCGAAATACTATTTTTCCCTTCTTCATGTCGATACCAACGGTAGGTATTGCTTTTCCGGTTGTAGACATTGACGCCTCCCCCTTCGGTGCAAATCCACAGATTACCGTCTTTGTCTTCTGTCATTCTTCCTACAATCGGACTGCTTAACCCTTCTTTTTCCGTGTCTCCTACTTTGTAGCGGGTGTATATTTCGTACTCCGGGTTAAAGTAATTGACACCTCCGAAATAAGTTCCCAGCCAGATGGTTCCCTGACCGTCTTTTACGATACACCAGATGGAAGAGTGAGTGAGTCCGTCCGGTCTGCTGTCATCGGCTGTGTAAACCTGGAACTGACCGCTACTTTTGTCATAACGGTTCAAACCGTAGAATGTCCCTATCCATAAATTACCGGTGTTATCTTCGCAACAGCTTCTGACAAAGTCGGAACATAGACTGTTCGGGTTTTTGGGGTCATGCCGAAGATTTTCGATGTTACCGTCTGTCGTTATGTGGTATAATCCTTCCTCCCAACTACCTATCCATAACTCTTTAGAGGAGTCTTCGTAGATACTTGTGATATTGCCTTTTGTGATAGGTTGGGATACTGTTTTGTTCTCCGACAGGCAGTAAACTCCGTTGCCGGTTGTCCCCATCCAGAGGTTCTTTTTATCGTCCAGATGCAGGCAGGATAAAGTGATATCCTTTCCTGCCAAATGATAATAAAGGTCGAAGTTGCCCGTACTTTCGTTATACACGAAAACTTCCTCTCTTTTACCTATATATAGTTTCTCATTATAGTAGATGGCGTCTACATTCCCTTGCAGTAGTGTTTTAAACCGCTGAGTAGTCAGGTCAAATTCTGCGATACCGTCGGTACAAAGCAGGTACACTTTCCCCTTTTTATTTCCGGTGATACGCAATACAGTGTTGCTGAACAGGCTGTTCGGGTCATTTTTTTTGAGTTTAAAACTTTTGATATCGTTACCGTTATACCGGTTCAGTCCCTCGCGTGTGCCGATCCATATAATTCCTCTTTCGTCAATATACATGCTATTGACAGAGAACTGTGAAAGGCCGTCATCCGTGGTCAAATGACTGAAAGTGATGTTTTGACCTTGTGTATGGACTGCAGAGATGCTTAAAAACAGCAGAAATAAAAGGGTTACTTTTTTCACTAATTCGTTCTTTTAAGGTATTACTATTGGCAAATATATTGTTTTTATTTGATTTCTGTGAACCTTATTAGAAGAAAGTAACTATATTTGTATCATCCAAACGAAAGAAATATGAAAGTAAAGAAAATTAGTGCGGCTAACGTAGAGGCTTGTTCGCTTCCGAAATTGTTCGATGAAGAAAAGATTGATTTCCAACCCATTCAATGTGTTAATTGGGCTGAGTATCCCTACAAGCCTAAAGTAAATTTTCGCATAGCTCACACGCAGGACTCTATTTTGTTGCATTTTAAGGTAAAGGAAGAGAGTATACGTGCCAGATATGGAGAAGATAATGGTTCTGTATGGACCGACTCCTGTGTAGAATTCTTTTCTATACCGGCAGATGATGGGGTGTATTATAATATTGAATGTAATTGTATCGGAACGATTCTGATTGGTGCAGGTCCTGCACGCAATGGTCGTGAACATGCTCCGAAAGAAATAACCGCCCTTGTGCAACGCTGGTCCAGTTTGGGTAATGTGCCTTTTGAAGAACAGGCTGACGAATCCGGTTGGGAAGTAGCCTTGATTATCCCTTATAAAGTGTTCTTCAAACATCAGATTGATTCCCTTGATGGAAAAGAGATAAAAGCTAACTTCTATAAATGTGGTGATGAGTTGCAGACTCCCCATTTTCTGTCATGGAATCCGATAGAGATAGAGAAACCGGATTTCCATCGTCCCGACTTTTTCGGAACACTGGAATTTGAATAATTTCTCACCACAGAGGACACGGAGAAAGGAAGATAAAAGTACATAATCCGGATATAATAAAAGCAGATTCATGTAGATATTGCAATGATTAATACTTATGCAATCTACATGAATCTGCTTTTTGGTGTCTTAGGTTTTACTATCTTTATTTTAAAACCTCTGTGTCCTCTGCGTCCTCTGTGGTGAGTATTATTTCACGATACCTCTTTCCGAGTTCTTCACGAAGTTTACGATATTCTCGATCTCCTCACTCATTGGCACTTGATCGATAATTTTCTGCACTGCATCCTGCACACTGAAGTTACCTTGGTAAATCAGGCGATATGCATTGGCAATGTGCCGGAGGACTCTTTCCGAAGTATTGCGGTGTTGTGACAGAACTACGGCATTTACTCCGTGATATGCCACCGGGTTTCCCGACATGATAACGTATGGAGGTACATCCTTGGATATGCGGCAACCACTCTGTACGAGCGTCCAGCTACCGATATGACAATATTGATGTAACGTGACATTACCACTTAGGATAACGCAATCGTCCAATGTACACTCTCCGGCAATGGTACTACCAATACCAACTACACAGTTGTTGTTGATCTGTACGTCATGGCAAAGATGCACTTTATCCATCAGATAATTGCCATTTCCTATTTTAGTAGCATTGCCGGCAAATGTAGCACGGCTGATGACTACGTTCTCGCGAATATCATTGTTGTCACCGATAATCAGGCTGCTCTCTTCTCCCGTAAAGTGGAAATCTTGCGGTTCCGCTCCGAGAACGGCATTCTGATGTACCTTGTTCCCTTTTCCCATTTTAGTACCTTGCAGGATACTAGCGTAAGACATGATGATGCAATCATCTCCGATCTCTACATTCTTTTCAATGTAGGCAAAAGGCAGAACTGTTACATTCTTACCTAATTTTGCTTCGGGGTCTACGTAAGCTAACGGACTAATCATAATAGTATTATATATTAAAGTTATTCTTATCTTCCACCACCCAGTGCCTGATAGAGGCTTACTACAGCTTGCATCTGATCAAAGCAGTCGGACACCTGAGAGAGCTGTGCACTCAAATAGGATTGTTGTGCAGACAGTACTTCCAGATAAGTTGAGGTTCCTAAGTTAAACAATTCTTTTGTATCTTCCGAAGCTTTCTGTGCAGATTCTACCTGCATTTTTCTGGATTCTACCTTTTCGCTGGTCTTTTGGTATAGACTTAACGCGTTGCTAACCTCACTACCGGCATTCAATAAGGCCTGTTGGAAAGATAATTTAGCCTGTTCCTCCTGCGCTTTGGCAGCTTTCAAGCGAGCGATGTTCTGTCCCCGATAGAACAAAGGCTGTGTCAGTGAACCAACAACGGAAGCCAATAATTTACCGGGATTAACGATCCCTGCTCCTGAATTGTTTGTCCATCCTGCCGAACCGCTGAGTGTGATTTGCGGATAGAAAGCGGCACGTGCAGAGTTGGTGTCATAGTAGCAACTTGCCAGTGACATTTCGGCTGCTTTTACATCCGGACGGTTGGATAACAATTGAATAGGTATGCCTGCAGAAAGCTCGGTCGGAAGTACTTGTGCTTCCAATACGCCACGCTTGATGGCATGAGGAGCTTCTCCTAAAAAAGTAGACAGGGCGTTCTCCGTTTCACGGATACTTTGTTCGATATCAGGAATGGTAGCAAGTACTTGTGCATAAGCAGCTTTACTTTGTTCAACACCGGCTGAATTGATGTTGTACATTGCTGCATCTTTCATCGCTTCCATCGTTTCGGCATTGCGCTTCAGAATTTCGGCCGTTTCTTTAGTTATTTCCAGTTGGCGGTCAAGCATTAACAACGTGTAGTACATATTGGCTACATTTGAGATTACTTGAGTTTGTACAGCCTGACGGTATGCCTTAACCTGTTTCAAAGTAACTTGTGCATTCCGTTTTGAGTTCAGTAACTGACCGAACAAATCGACTTGCCAACTGGCTGTGACCGGTAATGAATAAGTTTTTGTAGCTGCATTCTTGTTAAAGCTGCTGATTGTTCCTTGTGGAGACAATCCCAAAGATGGGGCATAAGCCAGACGTGCAGACATCAGGGAGGCTTGTGCGGCTTTCACATTCTGTGCGGCAGACAAGAGGTCAGTATTTTGGTTCAGTCCCGCTTCGATGAGAGACTGTAGTTGCGGGTCGGTGAAGACTTCTCTCCACGGCAGATTACCGAAGTTGGCTGTATCCGAAACCAGTGTATCATTATCCGCTACCGGATCGCGATACAGGCCGGAAGTAGTGATATCTTCGGGTCTGTCATACGACTTATAGATGTGGCAGCTGCTCAAGAGAGCAGTTGCGCACAACATATATAGAATCTGTTTCTTCATATCGAATTTCATTATTTAGCGTATTGTTCAATCTCTGTTACGGCATCTGCATTGTCAATATCTTCCCATTCCATCGGTTTAACTTTCTCTTGCAGATACTGGAAGATAACAAACAAGGCAGGAACGATGAAAATTTGGCAAATCATACCGATTAACATACCACCGATAGAGGCAGTACCTAGTGTACGGTTACCGTGGGCACCTACACCGAAGGCAAACATCAACGGAAGCAAACCGACTACCATCGCCAATGATGTCATCAGAATCGGGCGGAGACGAGCACCGGCACCCAATACAGCTGCCCAAGTGATACTCATACCCATCTTGCGACGATCTAGGGCGAACTCTACGATCAAGATGGCATTCTTCGCCAACAGACCCATCAACATGATTAACGCGATCTGCATATAGATATTGTTTGACATCGTACCCAGAATCATCTTCAATGCTGAAATATTACCGATAGCACTTACACCATTCACAAACAGGAAACTGCCTAACAGACCGAACGGAATGGATAATAATACGGCCAATGGAAGAATGTAACTTTCGTACTGTGCACTCAACAATAAGTAAACGAATACAAAACAGAGTACAAAAATCAGTCCGGTAGCACTTCCGCTACTTTGAGCCTCTTCACGCGCCATACCTCCTAGTTCATACGTATAACCGGTAGGCAGGTTTTCTTGAGCAACTTCGGCAAGAGCCGTCAATGCCTGACCGGATGTATAACCACTTGCCGGAGCTACCATTACTTTCATAGAGGTATAAAGGTTGAAACGACTAATAATATCCGGACCATATACTTTCTCCACAGAAATGAACTGGGCAATCGGGGCCATCTCGCCTGCACTATTACGCACCTTGATATTTTTTAAAGATTCCAGGTTTTTGCGTGATAACGGATCTGACTGAATCATAACACGATACATCTTACCGAAACGATTGAAGTTGGATGCGTACAAACCTCCGTAATATCCTTGCATAGTAGTGAGGATATCGCTCGGGCTGATGCCAGCTTTTTTACAAGCTGCCGCATCAATGTCAATCATGTATTGCGGGAAATTCGGGTTGAAGGAAGTCTTTGCTGAATTAATTTCCGGACGTGCTTCCAATGCTGCCGTATAATCATTAACCACATCGAAGAATTTGTTCAGATCACCACCGGTCTTATCTTGCATATTGACCTCAATATCCGTAGATGCCGAGTAACCCGGGATCATAGGAGGAGCGAAGAACAATACCTGTGCTTCTTTGATAATCTTTTGTGCACGCATATATAAGGAACCGACTACAACGTCTGAATTCTGTATCATGGAACGTTCGTCCCAGTCTTTCAGTTTGATGATGAAAGAACCGTATGATGGTCCCTGGCCACCGATAAAGCTGAATCCGGAAATCATGGTACGTGACAATACCGCAGGATCGGAAGCGATCAGACTGTCTACACGTGCCAGGATTTTTTCAGAACGGTCTTGGGAAGTACCCGGAGGTAATGTCACTGCTCCCATCAGCGTTCCGGTATCTTCATTAGGCACCATACCTGTCGGAGTGGTGTTCATGAAGAATACAAGTATCGCAATGGAAGCGACAACTAATCCCATAGACAACCATTTCTTCTGGATAAAGAACAGTACTCGTTTCTTATAACGTTTCAGGATTGATTCGTATGTATCGTTGAATCTGTTTTTAAACTTCTTCGTACTCATTCCGATCAGTGCCAGAATACTAAGCACTACGAAAATTGCAGTGACTATCGGATTGATACTGAACAAACCAAAGATCATGCCGAGAATGGCAATAAGCGTCAAAGTAAGTGTAATTCCCGGATGCAACATCTTTCCGATAGCTTCGGTATATCTGTTGATCATAGTTGTATGGGCTGCCGTATAGGCTACTTTCATACGTTCTTTCAATGTGGAGTCTTCCGTTGTTCCATCTTCTTTTTTGTGAGGTTTCAGAAGAACGGCGCACAAAGCCGGACTCAAAGTCAATGCGTTCAATGCGGACAGACCGATAGCGATAGCCATAGTCATACCGAACTGACGATAGAATGTTCCTGCTGTACCTCCCATGAAACTTACCGGAACGAATACGGCCATCATAACCAGCGTAATAGATACGATAGCACCACCCAATTCATTCATGGCATCGATAGAAGCCAGACGGGCAGATGTATAACCTTGGTCAAGCTTGGCATGCACACCCTCGACGACCACAATCGCATCATCGACCACAATCGCAATAGCAAGCACGAGCGCACATAACGTCAACAAGTTCAGACTGAATCCTACCAGGGACAGGATGAAGAAAGTACCGATCAGAGCTACCGGAATGGCGATAGTCGGAATCAATGTGGAACGTAAATCCTGCAAGAAGATATACACTACGATAAACACCAGGATAAATGCTTCGATCAACGTCTTCACCACTTCATGGATAGAAGCGAAAAGGAAGTCATTGGCATTCATGGAGATGTTCAGTTTCAATCCGGTAGGCAACGTTTTTGATGCTTCATCCAACAATGCCTCAATATCACTGATGGTTTGTGTCGCATTGGTTCCTGCCATCTGGTATACGATACAAGTCACAGATTTGTGACCGTCTACCCGGTTGGTAAAGTTATATCCCAAACGGTCCAGCTGAATTTCTGCTATATCTTTCAGACGGAGTACTTCACCGTCAGGAAGAGATTTGATAACGATATTTTCAAACTCTTCAGGCTGTTGCAAGCGTCCTTTATAACGGATGGTATATTGGAAAGTCTGGTCACTGCGTTCACCGAACTGTCCTGGAGCAGCTTCGACATTCTGTTCTGCCAGAGCAGCGGAAACATCACCGGGAACGAGCTTGTATTGTGCCATGACATCCGGTCGTAACCAGATACGCATAGAATAATCCTGACCTAAAACGTTGGCATCACCTACACCCTGTACACGTTGAACTTGAGGAATCAGGTTGATCTTAGCATAGTTTTCAATAAACGATTCGCTATAGGTATCCGTCTCGTCATAAAGAGAGAATACTACCAACATGGAAGTCTGGCGTTTTTGAGTGGTTACACCGACTTTAGTTACTTCGGCAGGCAGCAGACCTTGTGCCATAGAGACACGGTTTTGTACATTGACGGCGGCCATGTCCGGATCTGTTCCTTGTTTGAAATATATGGATATATCACCGGAACCCGTGTTTGACGCAGTTGAGGTCATATACATCATGTTTTCTACACCGTTGATTTGTTCCTCCAACGGAGCAATCACGGAATTCAATACGGTCGATGCACTGGCTCCCGTATAGGTGGCTCTTACCGAAACGGTAGGAGGCGCGATGTCCGGATACTGCGTGATAGGCAGTGTCGCCAATCCGATAGCCCCCAGGATGACTATCAGGATAGAAATAACGGTTGATAGTACCGGACGGTTAATAAATCTATCTAATTTCATAATGATTATCTGATTATTAGTTGAAGGCTGTGGCTAAATTACCGTCGTGTTGGTCTTTCAAATGTTGTTGATAGTTTGCTTCTTTTTGCGCCGGTGTGATAGGCTGAACCTTCTGGCCATCTTTCAGGTTTTGTACTCCTTCGATTACGATTTTATCTCCTGAATTCAGACCGGAAGTAACCAAGTAGTCTTTTCCGTTATCCAGATTGAAGATTTTGATTTCTGTATATTTTACCGTGTTGTCCGGTTGCAGAACATAAACGAACTTCTTATCCTGGATTTCTACTGTTGCAGACTGCGGTATAGTGATTACATTCTCCATAGCATAAGGAATCAGAACGTTTGCAGTACCTCCGCTACGCAATACATGTTCCTTATTCGGGAAGATGGCACGGATGCTTACCGAACCGGTAGATTGGTCGATAACGCCTGTGATAGCATCCACTTTACCCTCTATATCGTATGTGGAACCATCGATTAATTGTAGTTTGATAGTCGGTATTTTGCTGATTTCTTCTTTGATAGTGCTACCGGACTTGGTCATTGCCAGCAATTCCTTTTCTGTCATTGAGAAGTATACATATACTTCGTCAATCTCGGAAACAGTAGTCATCGGTGTAGCGATAGAAGGGCTTACCAATGCTCCTACACGATAAGGGATATTGTTGATAACGCCATCTGACGGACTTTTAACCTGTGTGAATGACAAGTTCTGTTGAGCAGTGGTCAGTTGTGCTTTTGCTTGTGCCAGCTGGGCTTTGGTCTGTGCCAGGGAGTTTTCTGCCATTGCCAGGTCATAGTCACTGATGATTTGCTTTTTGTTCAACTCTTTCTTATTGTCATACGTCATCTGTTGAGTGCTCACTGCTGCTTCTGCTGTAGCCACTGCTGCTTTGGCAGTGCGTACAGCTGCTTCGTATTGAGTCGGATCAACAATGAACAACACTTGTCCTTTACGTACAGCTGCTCCTTCGTCTACACAGAGTTTTGTGATGAAGCCTGATACTTGGGGGCGGATTTCTACATCTTGTTTACCTTTGATGGTAGCCGGATAGGCAGTTGTTAAATTAGCGGTCGTCTTTTGTAACTCTTGTACTGCATATTCAGGAACCTTTCCTGTGTCATTGCCCTTATTGCCACAACTTGACAAGAGGGCTACGCAAAATGCAAATAAAACAATTCTACTTTTCATACTTATAAATATCTGTTTTTTAATTTAATGCATTTGTTGCCAGTGTGCTGTTCGTCCATATAGATTAAGGAGGTTAAGGAAGAAAAAGCCGGAAACTAATTCGGTTAAATTAGTTTCCGGCTGCAAAAGTACTTTAAATTCGGTATTCTTGTTCTCTGATACCGTGTTTTTTAACTATGTTTTTTACTTTATTTTATGATATACAGGAGTCATAATAAAACTTAACTCATAATCTTGGTAAGGAAGACGGTATTTTTCCAGTGGAATGGCTCCCCAACTGTTCACACAAGCAAGTCCCGCTTGTGCCTTATCGATACAGAAATTGGTGAAGTCTGCCTTTTCTACTTCCGGTGAGTGACGTTGATCTTTACCGTCACCGTCATCCAATGACTCGATGGTATAATTCAGGGCAGAAGCAGAGAAAGGAGCATCCGATATGAATTGCAATCCGTTACCACTAATGTTCAGAAGTCTCCACCAGCGGATATCCGTTTTGGTTCCGGTTTCCTGCGGGCGGATGTAAGGATAGAATTGTTCTTCCACCGTCTGGCGGTATTTGCCTAACATGGCTCCGTGGTTACGGTCAGCATAGTTCTCTCCCGGACCACGACCGTAGTACTCTACCTCGTTGAAGTTGACAGGCATTCGCATTTGCATACCGAAGCGGAACATGTCAGAAACCTTCTTACTCTTGTCTGCCATCATCTTTTGGGTAACTTTCACTGCTCCCTTGTTGTTAATGGTGTAAGTCAGCGATAATGTTCCGCCAATCGACTTCATGTCATATTCTGCACGAACCACTGCCTGATCGTTTTCAATAGCATGTTTCAGAGAAGTCAGTTTCAGTTCAGGATTCTTCCAGGCAGCGTATTTATGTTGCAGTCCGGCTCCGAAATCATTGTCGGTCGGTGCACGCCAGAAGTTAGGAGTCAGTGCGCTGCCGTCTTCCATCAGTTGCATGCCGTTGACGTCGTAGCGACAAAGGTAACCATTGTGCTTATTGAAGTCCATAGAGAAGTTTTCACCTTTCACAATCAGGTAATTGCGGTCGTTGTCCAAAATACTGGGCACGATAACCGGAATGTTGGAAGCCTGTTGATTTTCCAGTTTCAGTTCCGGTGCTTTGTAGTCGCGGATGCTTAACTGGTCGTAAGCGATAGTCGTTCCTGCTCTCAGCAACGTTTCGGCGGCTTTCAGTTTATAGCTCACATTCAGCAACAATTCCTTGCAAGGACAGATATTCTTCACGTCCAACGGAATTTGCACTTTCACAGTTTGCTGGGGTGCAACTTTCAGGTCGGACACGATGCCTGTTTGCACTACTTCCCCGTTTGCCAGTAATTGCCATTCCATATAATATGCAGAGAGGTCGCGGAAGAAATATTCGTTGAAGATATTGATCTCACCTTTGGCAAGATCTGCAGGAGTAGTCCATATATCCTGATAGAAATAAGCCACTTCGTATGCATGCGGATTAGGTACGCGGTCG
>ERZ791635.294-NODE-294-length-31258-cov-5.4406_pt1 | contig 31258 bp, 26 predicted proteins | sample MGYA00510056_ERZ791635 | MGnify/ENA primary metagenome ERZ791635 (study PRJEB30046, sample SAMN00715187) | human gut metagenome | study: EMG produced TPA metagenomics assembly of the A metagenome-wide association study of gut microbiota in type 2...
ACCTTCCTTTATGCTCGGAAACAATAGCCTTTGCAATCGAAAGACCAAGGCCATAGCCGGTTATCTTAGCGGATGTTGAATCAGCCCTGTAGAATCTGTCAAACATTCTGTCAGTCAGGTTTTTATCAATATTATCAACATCATTGCTTACGATTAAAACAATATAGTTTCCTGAGGAAGATAATTTAAAGTCTATGTTACCTTTAACTGATGAATATTTAAATGCGTTATCAAGAAGAATTGTAAATAACTGCCATACTGATGATGCGTCACCACAGCATGTAAGATCAGGTGTAATATCATAGGTAAAGTGTTTACCTGAATCAAGTGCAAGTGCGTTATAAGAGTGCACAGCTTCTTCTGCAAGGTCAGAAACGGGAAAAGCAATACGTTTTATATGACCGTTGCGCTCATCCATTCTTGCAAGTGATACAAGACTGTTAGTCATAGCTGTAAGATTTTCTGCTTGCTTCTTTATATCTTCAATCCATTCATTATCAGGATTATCCATCTGTAATATATCAGCATCAGCTCTTATTACTGTAATCGGAGTCTTCAGCTCATGACTTGCAGAGGTTATGAATTCTTTCTGCTTGCGGTGTGCTTTTGCAATAGGCATGACGATAAGCTTTGAAGTAAATATAAGAATCAGGAGCATAACTGCAATACCTACACATGATGATTCTATAAGAGAAACAGCTGTTTTCTTAACATCATCTATCATATTACTTCGAAGCACGAATACAGCAATTGTACGTTTCTCTTTTTCATATATGCAATATCTGTAACCATTGTAAAATCCATCAAGTACTCCGGTTTCATATGCTTCATGATATATTTTCAAAGCCTCATATTCAGAAATATCAGATATGTTATCGACATTAATGGTTCTGGGACGGTTATTTTTATCAGATGTAATATAGAAAAACCTGGCATCTGCTTTAATTGGCTTCTTATCTAAAATATTAATATATATAGATGAAACAAGATGGTCGGATTTAGCGACCATCTTATTGTATGTGTTTCTGACACTTGTATACACTATAAATCCCTGCATAATTATTACAACTGCCATTGAAAGAACAATAAATTGTATTCTTAAGCGGGTAAGCATTTTCTCATTATAATTAGATGCTTTATTATTTTTTGACATTATATACCTTCTTTATATTAGTTGTTATTTTTTAAATAATATCCCATATTTCTTCTTGTAGCAATAGAATAATCAGACTTTAAAGCTTCAAGTTTTCTCCTGAGATAAGATATATAAGTCCATACGGTGCTGATATCAGAATCAGATTCACTGTCCCAGATTTTCTCCATAAAATGTTCTGCCGAAATAACCTGAGTTTTATTATTCATGAACATCAGCATCATCTGATATTCCTTATTAGTAAGAAGAAATGAACCTGAAGGAGAAGATAATTCACATGTAGTTGTGTTGAGCGAAATATTTCCAAGTGTAATAACATTATCTTGTTGTTTTTCAGAGCGTGTAAGTACACGGATTCTTGCAAGCAGTTCCCTTGTGTCAAATGGTTTGGTAAGATAATCGTTAGCACCATTATCAAGCCCTTCTACTTTATCATCTATTTCAGTCTTTGCAGTAAGCATAAGAACCGGAATGTTGCTGCCGCGTTTTCTTAAATTCTTTAAAGCTGTAATTCCATCCATTACCGGCATCATAATATCCATAATTACAGCATCATATATATCTTTTTCTAGATAATCAAGGGCCGTCTGACCATTTTCAACGCAGTCAACAGAATAATTATTCTTCTGTAATATAGTTGAAACTGCCCTTGATAATGAGCGGTCATCTTCAACTAATAATATTCTCATATATAATCCTCCAGTCGAATAATATTAATTCCAGTAGCCAAGTTCTATACCTTTTAAGTATATAGCTTTGGCTTTGGAATAATATCCATAAGAGTTAAAATGTGTGAAATCAGCACGAATCTGTTCAGGAAGATTGCCTGTCTGTATATCAATTATATCATTCTCGGTTGGTGTAAGTCCACAGTCAGATAGTGCATTTTCCATAAGATAAAGTCTTGTGTTAAGGAAATGTTCTCCAAATGCATCATACAGAGCTTGTTCCCATAATGTTGCATGAAGTCCCGCATAATTACCATTATTATCGTATACATCCTGATATATGTCAGCTGATTCTCCCGGATTATCAGTATCACCAACAATTATATAATCAGCATAATAGCTGTTATTAATTATATTCTGATATTGTTTTATAAGTTCATCATAATCATTCTCCCAGCCACCATTACTTCCCATCTCAAGAATAAGAATATCATTGCGGTGATCATAAGCTGCCTTAGGAATAACCCTTGTCCATGCGTTAATATACATTTCAGTTACAGAATCACAGTCTGCATCAGAACATATAGAAATATATAAGCCTTCATCGGCTCTTTCGACATAACATAAAACATCATTAATATATACTGTGTCTGGATATGTGTTATCTTCATATCCATATCCGCTGTAGTCATCCATATCGATTGTTTCTTCATTTTCATTAACAAATTTTACATAAGCTAATGAGTGGTCGGTTATATAGATATCACGGTCAGTGTATATTGGAATTCCGCCCGCACGTAAAGAAATCTGATATGAACTCTCACCACCTACACCAAAGTTGTAGGTATTGATTGATGTAAAATATTGCAGAGCAGATGGAGTTGTAAAGTAAGATATGTCTTCAATACCATTATCAGAGTATATATATGCTTCGTTACATCCAGCTCCCTGCATCATACTATCACCCCAGCATGTTATGCTGCGTTCAGGGATTTCATCATCTAATACTGATTCATTAGTGTAAGACTCAAGAACAATATTATCATTATTAGATAAAATGCATTCGGGCTGAGAGCTGTTTAATGTTATCTTAGATTCTTTTCCAGAACATCCTGTTAAGAACAGGCTTAATAATATAGTACATATATTTAATAAAGCAAAAAGGTTTTTTTTCATATGAATTTCTCCAATCTGATATCTTTTATCTTTGTTCTGACATTAATATAAAATATCAACCTAAAATTAATTTAAAAAATATTCACTAATCATCAATAAAATGGTAAAATATTAAAATATGTTTAGATAATGGAGGCAGATTATTATGGATTCAACATTAAGAAGAACATGGGCTGAAATAGATATGGATGCACTTGCACATAATTATGAAACATTACGGAAAAGAATTGGAGAAAATGTTAAGTTTTTAGGCGTTGTAAAAGCGGATGCTTACGGACATGGTTCTGTACAGGTAAGCAGACTTTTACAGGAGTCCGGAGCAGATTATCTTGCAGTAAGCAGTATAGATGAAGCTGTAGAATTAAGACACAATGGTATTACAATGCCGGTTCTTATACTTGGACATACACCTAAGGAAGAAGTATCTGAGCTTATTAAGAATAATATAACACAGGCTGTAACATGCAGGGCTAAGGCACTTGAATACAGTGAGGAAGCTGTTAAATGTGGTGGTACATTAAAGATTCATATTAAAGTTGATACAGGAATGTCAAGACTTGGATATCTGTGTGACGGAGATTATTTTGAAAGTGGTGTTGAAGGAATATGTGAAGGCTGTACTCTTCCGGGTCTTGATGCTGAGGGAATATTCACACATTTTGCAGTATCTGATGAATTTGGAGAAGAATATGAAAGCTATACTAAGCATCAGTTTGAATTGTTTACCAGTGTGATTGATGAAGTTGAGAAAAAACTTGGAAAGAAATTCAAGATAAGACACTGTGCCAATACAGGTGCTGTTGCAAGATATCCTGAAACATGGCTTGACATGGTAAGACCAGGACTTCTGCTCTATGGATATGGAGATTTTGCACAGGAGCTTGGACTTAAGCCTGTTATGTCACTTAAGACAACAGTAAGCACAATCAAGACTTACCCTGCCGGAACAGCAATAAGCTATGGAGGAATATACAAGACTGACAGAAAGACAAGAATGGGAGTTGTTCCTTATGGATATGCTGATGGATATTTCAGATGCCTTTCTAACAGATATGAGCTTATGACAGAAGAAGGTCCTGCTCCACAGAGAGGCAAGATATGTATGGATATGTGTATGATTGATCTTACAGATAAAATGAATGTTGACGTTGGTAGTGAAGTAGAGATATTTGGTAAGGCTAATCCTATTGAGCATATGGCACAGCTTGCAGGAACTATTCCTTATGAGCTTACATGTGCAGTAAGTAAGCGTGTTCCTAGAATGTACATAAAGGATGGCAAAGTTTATGAAAAAGAATTATTGTTACGAGGATAAATGAATGAAGAAAATATTATGTGTATTAATGTCCTGTTTATTGTTTGTGATGGCGGGATGTAGCGGGCATAGTAAGAATTTGAAGTTTGGTGCAGCAGATATAGGCGGAGTATATTATTCAATTGCAAGCACATTTACACAACTGGCAGATAAAGAGATTGATGGATATACATTTGAAACAAAGACTACTGCTGGTTCGGTTGCTAATTTAAGACTTATATCTGATGGGTATATAGACCTTGCTATTGTCCAGGCAGACCTGTTAAGTGATGCATATAATGCAACCGGTACATTTGCTGATAAAAAATACCAGAAGGGGTACAAAGCGGTTGCTTCACTTTATACAGAATGCTGCCAGATTGTTGTAAGGAAAGATTCTGGAATTACAGGTATTGATGACCTGATTAATAAAACTGTAAGTGTCGGTGCTTCGGAGTCAGGAACCGAAAAGAATGCAGAACAGATATTAAAGATGAGTGGAATTACTGACGAGCTTATTAATAAGGTCAATATGGATTATACAGAAGCTGCTGGAAAACTTAAAGATGGAGAAATTGATGCATTTTTCTGTACAGCAGGAACAAGAACAGAAGTTATTGGGCAGTTATCTAAAGAATGTGACATACGTCTTATAAGTCTTGATGACAAATGCATAGACAAGATGTTATCAGCGTATTCTCTCTGTGAAAAATATACTATTCCGGCAGGAACTTATAATGGTCAGGATTCTGATGTGACAACTATTGGCGTTAAGGCAGTTCTGATTGCAAAGCAGTCACTTTCAGACGATGTTATTAAGAATGTGACTAAGACAATATATGAGCATGCTGATGATTTTAAGTATGCTACATCTCTTGATATTACATTTGATATAAATACGGCGGCTGATGGAGTAGATATTCCGTTCCATTCAGGTGCAGCAGCTTATTATACAGAGCGAGGCATCAATGTTTTGACAGAATAATTAATTCTGTATATCAGGTTAATGCTATAAAGAATGGAGAAATTTAATGAAGGTTCAGTTAGATATGTATCAGACGCTGGCTATTGCGGTACTTGTACTGCTTCTAGGCAGCTATTTACGAAAGAAAATTAAATTCCTTGAAAGGTTCTGTATTCCGGCACCTGTTGTAGGAGGATTGTTGTTTGCTATATTTACATGTATATGTTATGTTACTCATATACTAGAGTTTTCATTTGATGACACACTTAAAGAAGTATGCATGGTATTCTTTTTTACATCCGTAGGATTTCAGGCTAATCTTAAAGTACTTAAAAAGGGCGGAAAGTCTATGGTGATATTCTTGGGATTAGTTATAGTACTTATATTTATACAGAATGGTGTTGCAGTAGGTTTATCTAAGATTATGGGGCTTGATTCACTTATAGGAATGTGTACAGGCTCAATACCTATGGTCGGCGGACATGGTACTGCGGGTGCATTTGGACCGGTACTTGAAGATTTTAATGTTAAGGGTGCAACAACAATATGTACTGCTGCAGCTACATTTGGTCTTATATTTGGAAGTCTTGTAGGAGGACCATTAGGCAAGAGACTTATTGAGAAGAAAAACCTTTTAGATACAGCAATTCCAGAGGATGACAGTCTTCTTATTGAAGACGAAAAGAAGCATGAAAGACATTCCAGAATGTATGCATCAGCCGTATTCCAGCTGATTATTGCTATTGGTATAGGAACTATTTTTTCATGGGCTCTTACGAAGACAGGACTTACTTTTCCTATATACATCGGGGCCATGATTGCAGCTGCGCTTATGCGTAACATTGCAGAATATGCAGGAAATGGAAAGCTTGTTATTCATATGGGAGAAATTAATGACCTTGGAGGTATAAGTTTATCATTATTTCTTGGAATGGCTATGATTACACTTAAGTTATGGCAGCTTGCATCACTAGCTCTTCCGCTTGTTATACTTCTTGGTGCACAGATAATTGTTATTGTTTTATTTACATATTTTATTGTATTCAATATTATGGGAAAAGATTACGATGCAGCAGTTCTTGTTGCAGGTACATGTGGATTTGGAATGGGAGCAACGCCTAATGCCATGGCAAATATGCAGGCAGTATGTGACAAATATGTTCCATCAGTTAAGGCGTATCTGTTAATACCACTTATAGGAAGTCTTTTTGCAGATTTCCTCAATAGTCTGGTTATAACTTTTTTTATCAATATATTATAATTATAGAGGAGTTAAACATGTTTAATATATTCAAAAAGGTAAAAAACAAAGTTGATACATCTGAAAAGGATTATAGTCTGTCGTATGATAATCTTGCTATTCCTGAGATACATAAGAAAGATTCAGACAGTGAAAAAGATGATGCGGATATATCATCAGATATTGTCCCGGATGATAATACAGATAAGCCACATGTCACATATGACAGCCTGGCAGTTCCAGAAGTGCATTTTAGAAAGAATAAATAAAAATAATGGGATGATATCACTAAAGGTATCATCCCATTATTTTTTATTAACCCTCAAGAACTTCTTCAATATTCTTAAGAATCTCTTCTTTATCAAATGGCTTGGTAATAAAACGTTTGGCACCAAGCTTAAGAGCCTCAATTACTTTGTGCTGCTGTCCTGCAGCAGTTATCATAATTACTTTGGCATTAGAGTCATAAGCTTTAATTTCTTTAAGAGCTTCTGTTCCGTCCATGTTAGGCATTGTAATATCAAGTGTAATTATATCAGGGTAATATGTCTTATAAGCAAGTACACCCTCTAATCCGTCAGTTGCTTCAGCTAATACAGCGTAACCGGCTTCTTCAAGAATATCACGCAGAATCTTTCTTGACATTCCGGAATCATCAACGATAACTACTGTTCCTTTGCTGTCTAATGTAACTTCTCCACCTGCTTTTGCCATAATCTTTCTTACAACAGGCATATCTCCAGCTTTGGTTTCATCAGAGGCAGATATGAAAAGCAGAACTTCACTGTCATGTATATGAATAGGAAGTACATAAGCATCTCCTTTGGCAAACTGATTTTCATAAGCAAACTGTGGAGTAATCTCTAACATGCTGCCCTTCTTAGAAATTGCTGTTGCAAACAATCCGCTTATACAGTTAGTAAATTCACCTATAGCATCATATACTTCTATTCCAAGATTAGATATATTACTATGAGAGAATCCATTAGCTATATCAACTATAGCTGTCTGTTCACCAACACTTGCAAAACCAACAATAATATCAAGGTCACCTTCTAATTTCTGACCTGCAAGACATCTGTATTCAAGCTGTGAAATATGCTTAATTCTGTCTATATAGAAATCAGATGTTACAAATCTTTCAATATTAGCAAGTGCAAGCCTGCATATATCAGTTACATATGACTTTGATGAAAAGGCAAATATTGGAACAATCTGTTCTAAATCATCATTCTTAAGACCATCCATATCCTCATCAGTAAAACCATGCTCCTTCTGGAATTCCTTAAGAAGCTCATCAACCTTCGATACCGATATATCTGCTGCTTCTGAAAGAACAGAAAGGAATATTGCATAGGCACTTCCCTGCTTTTTAAGAAGAGCATCTAACTGTTCTTCAGTCATATAACCCTCTCCAACAGCGATTTCACCAAATCTTGCATCCTTTGTTGTCTGTAAATGATTAATTTCATTCGCCTGTTTCTCAGTAATAATACCATCAGCTACAGCAATTACACCAAGTTTTGCTCTTGATTCAGCAAGCCTTTCCATTATAGACTTGTATTTATCCCTGTCTATAATCTCTTTTTCAATAAGAAATTTACCAAATAATTGACAAAACATTACATTTCCTCCTAAACACTCACGATTTATTAATTATATATATTTTATCAGCATTAGTCTGATATGTAAAGAATGTGTCGGATTTTGTTGAAAAAAATCAGGTGTGTGTCAGTAAGATTATTATTAAAAGAAAATGACTGCCCGAAAAATACGGACAGTCATCTCCTGATGTAAATATATTATACCTAAAAGGAAATATAGCAGATTACTGTAAAGCCTTGAATGCTTCGTCAAGATCTTCAATGATATCATCGATATTCTCTGTACCAATTGAAAGTCTGATTGTGTTAGGCTTGATTCCCTGATCAAGTAGCTCAGCTTCGTTGCACTCTGAATGAGTTGTGCTTGCAGGGTGTATTGCTAATGACTTAACATCGGCAACATTAGCAAGAAGTGAGAATAACTCAAGGTTATCAATGAACTTCTGTGCTTGGGCAGAACCACCCTTGATTTCAAATGTAAAGATTGAACCACCACCGTTAGGGAAGTACTTCTTATAAAGAGCCTGCTGTTCTTCGTTAGTAGAGATTGAGGGGTGGTTTACCTTCTCAACTAATGGCTGATTCTTTAAGTACTGAACAACCTTTAATGCGTTCTCTACATGTCTCTCAACTCTGAGTGATAATGTTTCAAGTCCCTGAAGGAAGATGAATGAATGAACTGGAGAAATTGTAGCTCCTGTATCACGAAGGAGAATAGCTCTGATATATGTAACGAATGCAGCAGGTGCTGTATCCTTTGCAAAGCTTACACCGTGGTATGATACATTTGGTTCAACAAGCCATGGGAACTTATCAGCAGCCCCTACCCAGTCAAATTTACCACTATCAACGATTACACCGCCAAGTGTTGTGCCATGTCCACCGATGAACTTAGTTGCTGAATGGATAACGATATCTGCACCATATTCAATAGGTCTTACAAGGTAAGGTGTTGCAAATGTGTTATCAACAACAAGTGGAATGTTATGTGCATGTGCAATCTTAGCAATTCTTTCGATATCAACAACTTCTGAATTAGGATTTCCAAGTGTCTCAATCTGAACAGCCTTAGTATTAGGCTTGATAGCTGCTTCAATAGCGTCATAATCAAAAGGATCTACAAATGTAGCTTCAATTCCGTAATCTGGAAGTGTATGTGCAAGAAGGTTATATGTTCCGCCGTAGATATTCTTAGCTGCTACGATGTGATCTCCTGCATGAGCAAGTGCCTGGAAAGCATATGCTAATGCTGCTGCACCAGAACCAACAGCAAGTGCTGCTACACCACCTTCAAGTGCTGCGATTCTCTTTTCAAATACATCTTCTGTTGGATTGGTAAGACGACCGTAGATGTTACCTGCATCCTTAAGACCAAATCTGTCAGCAGCATGCTGGCTGTTATGGAATACATATGATGATGTAAGGTAAATTGGTACTGCTCTAGCATCTGTTACCGGATCAGGCTGTTCCTGTCCTACATGAAGCTGTAATGTTTCAAACTTTAAATTTCTTTCAGAGTAAGATTTCTTTGCCATAATTAATTACCATCCTTTTTAATTTATTTCAAAAATGTATTGCTTTCTTGATGTTGATGATAATATAAACCCTTATCCCTACTATGTCAATAGGTTTGTATGATATTTTTGAAAATATTTTGGAAATGTGTGTTGGTTCTGCTTTGGGATATGTATTGGAATTGATTGTTAGTACCTATTGGGGAGGTGTATTGTATGAATCTTGCCAGAAACCTACTAAAGTCTGATTAGACAATAAAATAGTGGGTTTTTATTGCATGAATTAATCTTTGATTATTGGCAGAAACCTACTAGAATGGATGTTAATACATATTTCGTAGGTTATTTTGATGAAAAAGTGTTGCAAATGTGTTAATAAAACAGCTTGGATAGCGAAAAAGACCTACTAAGATATATAAATAAATTGTATGAGTAGGTCTTTATGCTACCCGACAGGAACAACAGCTGTAATAAAGACCTACCCAATTAAGAATTTATAGTTGGTTAGTAGGTATTCCAAATTATTAATGCTAACTAAGTTGTTATCCATTATCCTTGAAGTTTACCTAGGCAGTTTATCTGCGTAGTTTATCCACGCAGCCTCGCAACAGCAGCTTTTAATGCATCTATTGCATAGTCAGCATCTTCCTTGGTTAAATCCTTATCTATGCTTAATCTTAAAGCACCTTTAGTTTCACCTTTGCTTCGTCCGATAGCAAGAAGCACATGTGAAGGGTTGATTGAGCCTGCAGCACATGCTGAACCGCTGGATGCACATATACCGTTCATATCAAGCATAATAAGTAAAGAATCACCCGAAACATCTTTAAAGCAGAAATGCATATTAGACGGAAGACGCTTCAGGCTGCACATGGGCAAACCTACCGAAACAGCATTGACATCGGCATTAGCATCAATACAAGGTCCATCAAAAGTAACGTCAGGAATCTCACCAAGAATCCTGTCAACAATATAATTACGCATATTAATAATTGTACGTGTATCTTTATCAAGTGTACCTAAGGCAAGCTTTACAGCCTGCCCCATGCCGACAATGCCTGGAACATTGCTTGTTCCAGCGCGTCTTGCACGCTCCTGTGCCCCGCCATGGATGAAAGGCTCTAACTTAGCGGTATTCTTCATGTACATGAAACCGACGCCTTTAGGACCGTGGAACTTGTGTGCGCTTGCACTTAACAGGTCAATATTCATCTCTGTGACATTAATTGGGACATGACACATAGCCTGAACTGCATCAGTGTGAAAAAGAATGCCATGCTTATGTGCAATCTCACCTATTTCTCGGACAGGCTCAATTGTTCCGATTTCATTATTGGCAAACATAACACTTATAAGAATTGTTTTGTCAGTGATTGCATTCTCGACATCTTCTAATGAAACAAATCCTTCGCTGTCAACATCAAGGTAAGTTATCTCGAATCCGTTCTTTTCAAGATATGCACATGTATTAAGAATTGCATGATGCTCTATCTTAGTTGTTATTATGTGGTTTCCTTTATCTCTAAGACCGAATGCAGTAGACTTTAAAGCCCAGTTATCGGACTCACTTCCACCGCCTGTAAAATATATTTCATTGCTTTTAGCAGCGCCAATACTGTCAGCTATAATTTCCCTTGCCTCTTCAATTGCCATCCTGCTTTTCTGGGCAAAATTATATACAGAAGAAGGATTGCCGTAATATTCAGTAAAAAATGGAAGCATTGCAGAGATAACCTCTGGTGAGGTTGATGTAGTTGCTGCGTTATCCATATATATAAGTTTATCCATAATATTGTCCTTATTAATTAAATAATAGTTCCGCCTCCAAGTACATTGTCTCCGTCATATAATACAAGCGCCTGACCTGGTGTTATGGCACGAACAGGCTCGTCAAATGTACATTCAAGAGTATTCTCATCAAACATTCTTATGGTACACATAGAACCTTCATGGCTGTAACGGATTTTGCCTTTAGCACGCATTTCACCCTCAAGTGAAGGTATTGACATGAAATTAAGGTTGTTGGCGTAAAGCTTAGGTGAGAACACATCTGAATTATCACCGATTACAACCTCGTTGGTTTCAGGTCGTATAGCAACAACAAATGCCGGTTTTCCAAGAGCAAGTCCAAGACCCTTTCTCTGACCGACAGTGTAGTGTATTATACCCTGATGTTTTCCGATTACATTGCCATTGACGTCAATGAAATTACCGGGAACAGAAGTATAGCCTGTTTCGCGCGTTATAAATCCTGCATAGTCATTATCAGGAATAAAGCATATTTCCATACTGTCAGGCTTCTTGGCAACTGTAATACCAATCTTAGATGCAATTTCACGAACCTGATCCTTAGTATAATCACCAATAGGAAGAAGTGTATGTGATAACTGATCTTGTGTAAGATTATAAAGGGCGTAGGTCTGGTCTTTCCTGGCAGTTACTGAATTGCATATAGTGTATCTGCCATTAGAAAGCTGGTGGATTCTTGCGTAGTGTCCTGTAGCAATGTAATCTGCTCCTATTTCAAGACTTCTCTTAAGAAGAGATTCCCACTTTACATAACGGTTGCAGGCGATGCATGGATTAGGTGTACGCCCTTTTTTATATTCGTCAACAAAATAGTCGATTACATTACATTTGAACTCATTCTTAAAATTCATTACATAATATGGGATATCAAGCTGGCCTGCAACACGCCTTGCATCATCAACAGCACTGATACCGCAGCAGCCGTTCTCAGCAGCTTCTGTTGCATCATCCTGCCATATCTGCATTCTGCATAGTCACACCTATTACATCATAGCCCCGTTCCTTTAATAGATAAGCGGCAACAGAGGAATCAACGCCCCCTGACATGCCGACAACAACTTTTTTCTTCATTACTAATCCTCAATTATTTCTTATATCTCTTATTTCGTCTGCAGATGTGCAGATTTCGTTCCAATGCTTCTTAGAATCCTCATCATATACAGCACATATCTTAAATCCACCCTGTCTGGCAGATTCAATGCCGTGAAGAACATCTTCATATACCCATGTATCTTCAGGTTTAAAATGCATTTTTTCAGCGATAAGCTTATAGCTTTCCGGATTCTTCTTGTTATATGGAATGTCATATACTGTAAAAATGTTATTAAAACAGTCAGCTATTCCAAGACGGTTAAGTGCAGCGTCAACACAGCCTCTGTCAGAGCTTGTAAATATGCACATGCAAGAACCGGCTTCATGCTCGCGTCTGATTAATTCAAGCATGCCGTCTTTAGCCGGAATATCAGTGCTGTAATGTCTTGTCATAATATCCACGGCGGTCTGTCGCATAGTTGCTGCATCAGTGTTTATACCTAATTCATCACGGAAATAAGCAGAACATTCATCAAGGTCCATTACATAAGTACGCTCGTCAAAGTCGTCAGGTAACTTATCAATATACTGCATGGCGTATTCCTTGGAAACATTTCTCCAGTAAGGCATAGAATCAAGAATAGTTCCATCCATGTCAAATATGAAATCCCTGTGATAATTAAATATACGGCCTGTCTTTAAGTAAAGTTCTTTCGTAGCAAGTCCCGGATCATCAGCGGCAAATATAGCCGAAACAACAGCAATCCCGTCAATCCCGGTGCCAGTAAGCTCACCGCAGTTGTCATAATCAATACCGCCGATTGCAACGACAGGTATATTAACCGAACCGGCAACCTCAATCAGTCGTTCACGAGGCATGTATACAGCGTCCTTCTTTGTGCTTGAACCAAATACAGCACCGGTTCCGATATAATCTGCACCAAGTCTTTCCGCTTCTTTAGCCTGTTCAACTGTCTTGGCGGTCATGCCGATAATCTTATTATCTCCAAGAATACTTCTTGCAGTCATATAGTCAGTGTCACTCTGTCCGATATGTACTCCATCAGCGTCAGCTTCAAGTGCCGCCTGCACATCATCATCAATAACGAATGGAACACCATATTTTCGTGCAATTGGCTTAATTGCTTTTGCTTTTGCAACAATTTCATCATGTGTCGCATTCTTTTCTCTTAATTGTAAAAATGTAGCTCCATTTTTTAATACATTTTCAACAACATCAATGAGACTGGCTCCGTTAAGCCAGCTTGTATCTGTGATTGCGTATAGACGCAGCTGTTCTTTCCTAATCATAATTAATTCTCCTGAATCAGATTCAATATGTATAATAACACATCTGCCTGTACCTTTGGCATACATTTTTTGACACATTTTAAAAAATTCTATAAAATATTCTGAAAATGTTGTAACGAAAATCAATTTCGTGCGTCTAACCTATGTAAGACGGAAGGAGGTGACCAGTTCTGAATTACGAGAAATTGTACAATTCCTATTATATGCAGGTGTATTCTTATGTGTTTACTATAGTAAAGAATCAGTCTCTTGCTGAAGAAATCACACAAAATACTTTTTACAAAGCCATGACTGCCAAACGTCCGTATGAGGGCAAGGCGGGTGAGCTCACATGGCTTTGCAGTATTGCTAAGAATCTCGCAATTGATGAATGCAGGAAAAATAAGAAGTTTTCTGAGCTTGATGAGACTTTACCGCAGCAGACGGCTGATTTGGCGGATAAAGTTTCAGATACAGATTCTGCTTTGCAGATTCATATGGTTCTTCATGAACTACCGGAGCCGTATAAAGAGGTATTTCAGTTGAGAGTTTTTGGAGAACTCACATTTGCACAGATTGGAATGGTATTTGGAAAAACTGAGAACTGGGCCAGAGTAACTTATCATAGGGCCAGATTGAAAATAAAAGAAAGGGTTGATTAGATATGAGTAATAAAGAATGTGATATCGTGCAGGATTTACTGCCACTTTATTATGACAATGCATGCAGCGAAGAGAGCCGCAGATTTGTTGAAAAGCATCTGCCAGGCTGTAATGACTGCCAGAAAATGTATAATGAATTAAAAGAAAATAACGTTGATGAAGTACTTGCAAAGGAATCGAAGGGAATACTCGAAAGACATGCAAAAATAGAGCGTAATGCAGCATACAAGGCAGGAGTTGTGATTGCCGCAATACTTCTACTGCCAATTGTCATTACATTTATAGTGCAGCTTGCTACCGGCATGGGATTAGGCGTATTCTCGGTTGTTACTGCTTCTATGCTGCTTGTCGCAGCACTTACGGTAGTTCCGCTTATGTCCACTAATAATCGTCTGTTAAAATGTATTCTTGCAGGAGTTACTTCGCTGATGCTTATACTGTTCTTCGTTGACCGGATGAATGGTGGAGGAAACTTCCTGTTATGGGCTATACCTACAGTATTTGGTATATCAATAGTATTGTTCCCGATAGTGATATGTCTGGTTAAACTTCCGCCGGTACTTAGTGATAAGAAGGCACTTATAACAATGACATGGGATACTTTGTGGCTGTTTCTTACAATGTTTACAGTGTATTATCATTCCGGATTTACAGGCATGAGGGACGGATATACAGTAGCTGTTGTACTTATGCTTGGCGTCTGGCTTGTATTTCTTGTAATCAGATATCTTCCTGTTCATGGACTTATAAGAGCTGGAATTAGTACAATAATATCTGTAATATGGTTTGTTTTTGCTAATGATTTTCTTGAATATATTCTTAATAAAGATAAGGCAATTGCTATAAGTAATATGAACCTGTCTGATTGGAGCACAGATATTAGTATTAATGGAAACGTATTATTCATTACTTTATTATCTAGCTGTATAATCGGTGTCGTGCTTATAGGTATAGGTGCGTTTCTTATGAGAAAGAAAAATGTTTAGAAGATAAGATAAGCCCCTCACAAGGTTGATGCTTTGTGAGGGGCTTATTAATATTATAGTTGCTTTTATAACATTATTATTCTTTCTTTTTTAGTTACTTCAATTTTTTTTTGATTGTTTGTGTAAATATCAATACCATTTTCGCCAATTTTTTCAACAAAAAAAGTTTTAGGTATGTAATATTTTAATATTTTATCTTTTTTATACCGAGATGTACAATTGCATTTTCGTCTTTTGTGTAAAACAGAATATCACAATCAATTTTGGTTGGTGGATCAACATATTCATTCTTAAAATTTACAGCAATAGGATTTTCTATAAGAACAGGTATTAGATAAAAATAAATAAATTTAGCTTTTATACTTTTAAATTTACTTTTATTCATTCTTTTTAGATCTTTAAAACAAAGACTTGTATTTTGAATATTGTGCCAACCATCTAATCCTTTATAATTATGTATATCTTTTTGTGAAACTGCATATTTTGCAATTGATTCAAGTCCTAATAGGTGACAAAAGTTTTCTTTATCAAATCTTAGTTGAATTGAATTCGGATTAGAATCATCTTTTATATCATATTGATATATGAATGGATTTAAAAATTTCCTATAATAATCCTGTAAAATATTCAAATCAATGTCATTAATTTTAGGTTTTACAGATAGTGTTCTTAATTCTTCAGCTTTGTACAAATTATACTCCTTTTTATAAAAAAAGACTCTGAATTGTATCAGAGTCTTTCAATGCAACTTTAGTTTAATTCTGCTCATATTTAAACTCTCCGCAGCGGAGAAATCAGGAGTTGCCCCCAATTATATAAATAGCATATGCTATTTATTTCATAAGTATTCGCTTATATATAAGTATAATATACTTTTATATTTACTCTGTCAAGATGTTTTTCACTATTTAATACATGTTTTAATGTATACTTTTAATATATGCCCTGTAATTTTTAACAAGCAATGGCACTTCCGCAATAAGCATGCCAATCCAGCCAGCAAGATAAGAGAAAGGAAGTGCTTCTATTCCCATGCCTAATGCAAATACAAGTGGTATGGCGGCAAGTACACGGACACCCATATTGATAAAGCTTGAAAGCAGGGTAATCTTTAAGTCACCGATTCCTCTGAAATATCCCTGAATACCATTAGTCAATGCAGGCAATATGTACATTACAGAAATAAGCTTAAGGTAGATTACACCGTGTCTTATAACCTCCGTATCAGAAGTGAACAGCTTCATAAGTGGTCCGGCAAATACGAAACATACAAAGAATATGAAGATTCCATATATTATCTCAAGAATAATACCGGCTTTAAAGCCTTTGATTACTCTGTCATCTCTTCCAGCACCTTTGTTCTGTGCCATCATTGCTGTCATTCCGTGTGCAATGTTCTGCTCAGGTGTATATGCATAGTCATCAATTCTGTTTACTACTGCAAATGCGGCTGAAACCGAAACGCCCATTGTATTAATAATAGCCTGTATACCAATCTTACCAAGCTGTACAGTAGCCTGCTGCATAGCAGATGCCCAGCCGTAGCTTATAGTTTTCTTAAGCAGTGAGCGGTCAAATACAAGCCACTTCTTGCCAAGACACAGAATCGGTACTTTGAATTTAATATATATCATGCAGAATACACAGCAGAGCGCCTCGCTTACTACAGTTGCAACTGCACATCCATTGCTGCCGGCTTTCAGGACAACAACAAAGAAAAGGTCACCAAATACATTTAAAACTGCACTTATGATAAGGAAATACAGTGGTGTTGCACTATCTCCCAATGCCCTTAAGGTGCTTGAGAAAAAGTTATAAAGGAATGTGAAGATGAGTCCTAACATGATTATTCTTAAATACTGTGTTGTAAGTGTCATAATTGACCTGTCAACCTGAACAAGCATAAGAATTGGTTTTGTAAATACTATTGCCAGCAATGTAAGTGCCAGTGAGAATATCATACCTGATATCATTGTTGTGCTTATCTGACGGGAAAGCGTATCCATTTTCTTGCCGCCGAAATAATTACCCATAAGAATACTTGTACCCATACATAATCCGTTAAGGAAAAGAATAATGAGTGTAGTTATTGGATTGCATATTCCAACAGCAGCCAGTGCTTCTTTTCCAACAAATCTTCCGACAATAATGGAGTCAACCGCATTATAAGTAAGCTGAAATATATTTCCCAGTATAAGTGGAATTGTGAATTTAATTAACATAGGCATAATTCTGCCCTGAGTTAAATCTTTTGCCATAATTGATGAAACCTCTTGTGTGAATTTTTATGTGAATTTCTATGCAGATCTTTAGTAGATAGGGCTGTCCCTAGTTGTTAGATTTTAGCCTTTAAGAATTGTTATGTCAAGGATAGAGTTGGATTTGTGTCAGGTTTGTGCCAGACTTGTGTATGGAGGAAGCTTTTAATGTTGAATACTGATTTTAGATTAGGAAGCTATTATTAATGCTGGAATGCAGCCAGATTTTTGAATTTCCTATATAGATAAAAAAATACACTGTTTTATAGGCAGATTTCTTATGTTTTCTTATGAAAAATGCTTTTTTGAATCAGATATTCCTATAAGCCGATGAATTTACATAATTTGATAGGCTTAAAATGCGACTATTATTATAAATATTATATTTTTCTTCCTATAAGTGATGTGAAAATGCGACTACTGATAGGTATCACGTTATATAGGCTCAGACATCGGAGAAAATAATTAGTTGTATTTCAGGGAATAGGGTGAATATTATAAGTATATGCATTCACATGATAGAATACTTTGATTATCAAATCACTATTGACAACCACATCATCTCATGATACTATCACATAAAGAAACTTTGAATATCAAAGTATATTAAAATCTTTAAAGGAGTATGATTATGTTAAGAATTATTGCTGACAGCACATGTGATATATCTAAAGAAGATGCAAGAAAAATGGGGATTCAGATTGTTCCTATATCTGTAAGGTTTGGGAATGAAGAATTCTTAGATGGAGTTGAGATAACACACGAGGAATTTTATACAAGACTTGCTGAATGTGATGAATTACCTAAGACTTCACAGCCAAGCCCTGATACTTTTATGAAAGTATTTAATGAAGCTGTTGCTGCCGGGGATGATGTACTTGGAATATTCATATCTTCTGATTTATCAGGAACATATCAGAGTGCCTGCCTTGCTGCTTTAGATGTTGAAGAAGAAACAGGACAAAAGAAACTATACATGGTAGATTCAAGAAGTGCTTCGATTGGAACAGCCCTCCTAATCAGAGAGGCAGTAAAGTTAAGAGATGCTGGTGTAAATGCGGCTGATATCGCTGCTGCATGTACAGAGATGTCAAAATACATCAAGCTTACGGCAGTTGTTGGTTCACTTAAATATCTTAAAATGGGTGGCAGACTTTCAGGAGCTGCTGCATTTGCAGGAACAATGCTTCATATAACACCGGTTGTAAGTATTGAAGATGGAAAAGTTGTTGTGATTGGAAAAACAAGAGGAAAAAAAGCAGCTGAAAAACTTATGCATGATAAGCTCACCAAAGACGGATTAAGTTTTAAAAGAGATTTCATGTTTGGTCATATCAACTGCTCTGAATCCTTAGAAACATTTATTAATAAGAGTCTTACTTACATATCGGATGTTAATGGAAATGTTTGTGTAAGCTCTATTGGCTGTTCTGTTGGAACTCATGTAGGTCCGGGAACATACGGAATTGCTTATGTAGAAGCCGCTGAATCAGGAATGAATCGTGAAAGCATCGTAAAGACGGCCTGATTCTTATAGCGTCGCTGTTCTGATGGAACGAATCTGTCAGAATTAACAAGCTCATCAAATTCCTTATACGGAACATACATGTAGTCCATGGTTTCTCCTTCCTGAAGGGTAACATGGACTTCTTTTTCTATTAAATTAAGGTAACTGTGATATATGGCATGTTTAGGCTTATCCACATAGCTGTAGAGTACAATGAGGTCTTCAGTAGAAATTTTAATGCCAGTCTCTTCATATAACTCACGAACCGCACCTTCAGCCGCTAAAGAACCACCTGTAACTTCCCACTTAAGAGGGTATGTTTTATTTCGTGAACGTTCTGTCGTAAGAAGCTTACCATCTTTAGTCATTGTATATACATTGACAATGACATGATATACCCCATCAGGTAAAGATTTTGCCTGGCTTCTTTTTAAATCGAAACCTAGCAGCTTTTCATTCTCATCATAGGCATCCCATAATTCTTCGTCAACTATTTCAACAAAACTGTCGTAATACTGCTCTTCGAAATATATCATTTCTTCAATCTGCTGGATTGTGTAAGATATATTTTCAGGTGCTATTATCCAGACAGTTTCAGGATCATCACGTCGTCTTGCAACAGCTATAAGCTCTCCGATATATTCATCAACGGCAACATCTACACCTAACAGATAAACTCTCTGCTTATCAAGCTCAGAAAATCCGGCAGTTCTTTCGACATCTACATAGCCGCAATTAATAGGATAGACCACCGAGGGGTTATCTTCATCAGTGCTACCTAATGGGTGGTCGATTTTCACGGTTACAGTTTCTTCTCTCATTATATCTCCTTGTTAAATGTTTATTAATTTGATATACAAATATGAATATACACCAATTAGAACAAAGGTGCAACCAGTCTTAATATACATTGTCCGATTCTCAAGATTCTCGGCTTATTGATGTACTTGTCGGTTACTTCCTCACTTCTTCTGAAAATGTTGTAGAAATCATTAAGTATGTCGGCAGCAGTTTCCCTGCCATATACATATGCAGCATTTTCAAAGTGAAGGTAAAGACTTCTGAAGTCCATGTTGATTGTGCCGACAACAGATACTTCTCCATCACTTACCCACTGTTTTGCATGAACGAAGCCCGGTGTGTATTCGTATATTCTTACGCCGTATCTTACGAGATCTGCATAATATGATCTTGTGAGGCTGTAGGTAAGCTTCTTATCAGGAATACCAGGTGTTACAATTCTTACATCAACACCTCTCATTGCTGCCATTGCAAGCTCTCTGGACATCTCTTCTGTAATAAGCAGATATGGTGTTGTAATGTAAAGATAATGCTTGGCACCCTTAATAATATTAAGATAAACATTTTCAGCGACCCTGTTGTTATTAAGCGGACTGTCAGCGTAAGGAACAACATACTGATTATTATTAACAGCCTTGTATCCGTAATCAGATGCCTTGATATATTTAATATAATCATCCTGTGGCTCGTCTGTTTTCTTAATAGAGTTCCACATAGAAAGAAACAGCATTGTAAGAGTCTTAACGGCATCACCGGTCAGCTTAAGGCCAGTATCTTTCCACTCACCATATGGGTGTGTTATGTTAAAGTACTCGTCAGCAAGATTATAACCGCCTGTGAATCCGACCTTACCATCAATTACGGTAATTTTTCTGTGATCACGGTTATTCATGAACATATTAAATGCAAGCTTAATAGGATTGAATACGCGGCAGTCAATACCATTGGCACGCATTTCTTTGATGAAATCCTTGTTAAGGAAGAAGATACTTCCTACATCATCATAGAATAATCTGACTTCAACGCCTGCGGCAGCTTTTCTTATAAGTACATCTTTAATTCTGTCAAAGCTTGAAGCTTCTTCAATAGCATGATATTCCATAAATATGAATTTCTCAGCTTTTTCAAGTTCTTTAAGCTGCGCTTCAAGACCTTCCTCACCTATGGAATAGAATTCAATATCCGTATTCTTATATACAGGATATCCTTCATGATTACTCAGATAATGGAACTGGTTATATATATAGATATCCTTATCTTTAACCTCATTAAGAATGTTTTCATCCTGAGAAAGAGATTTTTTATAGGATTCTTCTATTGAATTAAATCTTTTCTTTACATTTCTTGTAACAATGGAACGTCCAAAAAGCAGATAAATAAGTATACCAAGTATAGGAAATGCAAGAATCACAATTATCCATGGCATTTTCATGGCTGAATTAGTAGATGTTCCGTATATCTTAAGCACAAGAATAATTGCAATAAATGTGCTTAATAATGAAATCCATGCATAGTCCCTGTAAAAATATAATAAAAGATAAGCCAGCCATGCAACCTGGATAAGTACAAATATACCTGTAGCCAGAAGCCGCCCAAAACTGTTTTTTACGGCTGTTTTCTTTTCGGTTCTCATATGCTTGCGATTATTCATAATTATCCTTATCTCCTTGTCTTAATAATCAGATTGCTTTTCCAGCAAACTGTGTCATATACAGCTCATAATATCTGCCTTTAGCAGCAAGCAGAGTCTCATGATTACCAGTCTCGACAACTCTTCCATTATCCATAACAACTATGACATCCGCGTCCTGAATAGTTGACAGCCGGTGTGCAATAATAAGACTTGTTCTGTTCTTCATAAGATTAGTCATTGCATCCTGAATCTTTTTTTCTGTTCGTGTATCAACACTTGAGGTTGCTTCATCGAGTATAAGAATCTTAGGACTGGCAACAAATGCTCTTGCAATTGATAGTAACTGGCGTTGTCCCTGTGACAGATTCTGTCCATCTTTGGCAAGCATTGAATCATATCCGTCAGGAAGATGCATAATCATATTATGGCAGTTAGCCTTCTTTGCAGCAGCAATGATTTCAGTATCCGTTGCATCCTGTCTTGAATATAGAAGATTATTCTTTACAGTGTCGGCAAAAAGAACAGTATCCTGTAAAACAATTGCAGTATTCTTCCTAAGATTCTCACAGTCGATATCTTTAATATTAACACCGTCAATAGTTATACTGCCATTGTCAATATCGTAGAATCTCATAAGAAGATTGACAACGGTAGTCTTACCGCTTCCCGTGCTTCCTACAAGTGCAACCTTCTGTCCGGCTTTAACCTTAAGGTTGAAATCATATAATACCTGTTTCCCCGGTATATAGGAGAAATCAACATGATTAAATTCAATGTTGCCGGTAGAATTATCCATTGTAAATTCACCTGATTTGTCCTCGGAAGGTTCATCAAGAACAGCAAATACTCTTTCAGCTCCGGCTATGGCAGTCTGAATCTGCCCCCATATATTGGCAAGCTCGTCAATAGGTCTGCCAAACTGCTTGGCATATACGATAAATGCTGATATTACACCGATGGATACATATCCTTTAATAGCAAAATATCCTCCAGCCCCTGCAATAATGACGAAGCCGATATTGTTAATGACATTCATTACAGGCCCCATAGAACCACCAAGAATCTCGGCTTTAATACCAACCTTAGTCAGTTCATCAGATGTATTATTAAAATCACTGCATACATTTTCCTGTCTGTCAAATGCTGTAACAGTCTTGATGCCAGTGACCATCTCCTCAACAGTACCATTAAGCTGTCCCAAAAGAACCTGCCGTCTGGAATAGAATTTCCTCATGGCTTTAGATAAATTCTTAGTTGCAAATATAGTAAGAATCACTGTTGTGCAGGAACATAATGCAAGCTGCGGAGACAAAACAACCATCATAACGACAGTTCCAATAATAGTAAGAACGCCTGAGAATAACGAACTCATAGATTGCGATACAGTGTTAGAGATATTCTCAACATCATTAGTCATACGGCTCATAATGTCACCATGTGAATGCTGGTCAAGATACTTAACTGACATACTTACAATCTTATTAAAAAGATCCTGTCTCATGTGCTTAATAATTCTCTGACTTAATATGGCACTTAATCTTGTCTGTATAAATGTGCATATACTGTATATTATGTATACCACTAACATGAAGATAAGTATATGATTTAAATTATTAAATTTTCTTAAAGAAATATAATCAATTGCCTGACTCTGAAGCTTTGGAGCATAGACAGAGCATACAACCATTATAACTACGGCAATAAAAAGAGCAGTAATAACAGGTATTTCTTTAGCAAAATACTGCATAAGGCGCATAAATGTTTCTTTACTGTTGACAGGCTTTTCAACAACGGCACCTCTGTTTCTAGGCCCTCCTTTCATGCCGGGAATTCTCATATTAATCTGTGAAGTATTCTTATCCTCAGCCATAATATCTCTGTCTCCTTGTTATTTCTTATTCAACTGCGAATTATATATATCCTGATATATTGCACTGTTTTTGAGCAGTTGGTCATGAGTGCCGACAGCACTTATATGTCCGTCATCAAGAATTACAATTCTGTCTGCATCTTTAACAGAGGCAATTCTCTGTGCAATAATAATCTTGGTAGTGTCCGGATATGCATTTTTAAGCATTGAATAAAGGCTGGCTTCCGTCTTTAAATCAAGTGCACTGGTTGCATCATCAAATATAATAATTTCAGATTGTTTAAGAATGGTACGGCTTATGGCAACTCTCTGTTTCTGACCTCCGGAAAGACTGGTTCCCTGCTGTGTCACAAGAGTATCAAATCCGTCTGTTGAAGTACTGATGAATTCCACAGCCTGTGCGATAGAAGCTGCATTTGCAATATCGGTATCAGTTGCATTTTCACGACCCCACCGGATGTTCTCTTTAATAGTGCTTTGGAATATTTCACTTTTCTGGAGTGCAACAGATATACGCTCACGCAGATTCTTAAGGTTATATTCCCTGACATCAATATCATCAACAAGCACGCTTCCTTCGGTTACATCATAGAATCTTGGAATCAGGTTAATAAGGCTTGTTTTACCACAGCCGGTTTCACCGAGAATACCGATAGTTTCGCCGGGATTGATAACTAAATTAATATTATCAAGAATCTTCTTATCGCCAGTTAATGGATATGCAAATGTTACATTTTTAAATTCAATCTTACCTTTAATAGAAGTTGTGGTGTTAAATGAACCATCTTTGATAGAAGGCTCGCAGGCAAGCACTTCATTAATTCGTCTGCCTGAAGCAATACCTCTTGATGCGGTCTGGAACATATTAGTCATTCGCATAACTGCATTAAGAGACTGAGTTACATATGTAATTGCCGCCATCACATTACCGGGTGTTACAGAACCGTTGGCAACCTGAATACCACCGACCTTGATAACTGCAACTACAGACAGGTTGAGAATAATATTCATAATTGGCTGCATATATGAGAAAATCATCAGCACATTAAGCTGAGTATTTACAAGGTCGTCATTGGATTTTCCGAACCGCTCTTTTTCGTAATCTTCTTTAACATATGCTTTGACAACGCGGAAACCTGATACATTTTCCTGCATTACATTATTAACATTATCAAGCTTTTGCTGCAGTTTTGAAAAAAGTGGATTAGCTTTAGAAAGAAAATATATAACACATATGGTTACAAGCGGCAGTGCACATGCGATAACTGCACCAAAGCTTAGATTAAGGGATAACATGCATATTATGCCGCCGGCAAAAAGCATAAATGTCCTTATAAAACCACGCATACTCATCTGGATAAAATTCTGTAACTGTGTTATATCGTTGGTAACTCTTGTGATAAGTGAACCTGTAGAGAATTTGTCAGTCTGTTCGAAGGAGAAAGACATAATATTTTTAAATATATCTTTTCTTAAATCATTACCAAAATTCTGCGATGCAATATTAGCACACACACCACATAAGATACCGGATAATCCGCCAAGAATTACGAATATTATCATCTTAAGTCCTTCGGTAAGTACAAGATTCAGATTACCAACACCGTTATTAGATAAACCTAAAACACCTTCATCCACGATGGTGCTCATTAAACGAGGCTGAACGAGGTCCGCAAGAACCTCGCCCACCATGAATAAAGGTGCAAGAATGGCAAAAAGCCAGTATTTTTTAAGATATTTCAGCATATAAAAACTCCCTGTCTTTAAATTAATTATTCAAAAACCTTCCTTATGCTGTCGTAATGAAGAAATTCTCCTCTGTCAGCGATAGCCTTGATTTCTTCTGCTGTAGCAAATCTGAAACCGGCAGTCTCTTCTGTCTGTAAATGTATATCTGCTTCTGTAATGTCCATGTTAAACTTATAGATATCAACAAAATAATTATCCTTTTCTTCAGGATTATCTCTTCTGTAAGAAAATTCAAAGCCGCCATCAGCATGTGATACATCAACACCGGTTTCTTCTAAAACCTCACGGCAGACAGCCTGAAAAGATGTCTCTCCAGCCTGGCATGCACCGCCTGAGACTTCCCAGTGCCCTGGTGCCCATGCTTTAGTTAAGACTCTCTGTGTTATTAAAAATGTATTATCAGGTCTTTTGATTATGCCAAGAACAGTTAAGTGATAGTCACCATCCTTCATGTTCCAGTCATTACGTTTCATAGTATGGCCTGTAAGCTGTTTATTGACATCATAGATATCCCATATCTCGCCCATTATTAATCGTCTCCTGTTAAACTAATTATCTTTATGTTTTTTCAGATAGTCAAGTACGCTGTGTACAGCAACATTTCCTTCACCAACAGCCTTGGCATACTGATAAGGTCTGCCTGTACAGTCACCTGCTGCATATACACCATCAATGTTAGTCTTCTGAGTTCTGTCAACAATAATATGTCCACCAGCCATATCAAGTCCTGATAATAATACACCCGGATTGATAGAATCCTTTAAGAAGAAAGCTCCGCTTACAGGGATAGCTTCTCCCTTGAAAGTTACTGAAGCTACTTTCTTATCTCCGTCAACACTTGCAGGAAGTCCGTTAAAATGCGTTATGTTATCATATTGTAACGTGGTTTCCTTATAAGGTGTGAAAAGATATATATGATTAGCAAGTCCTGCTAAAAATGTTACTTCATCCTCGAATTTAGGTGATGCACATATAACAGCAATATCCTTATTCTTATATAATGCTCCATCACATGTAGCACAATAACTTACGCCACAACCTAAAAGCCTTGCTTCACCTTCAATCTCTCTTGTTGTTGTCATACCAACAGTCATTATGACAGCTTTGGCTTCATATATCTCATTATCAGCACCGGCTGCAAAATAACCGCCGCAGTCATATATGGAATTAACCTGTGACTCTGTTATAGTAATGCCACAGTCGTCAATCTGCTTTAAGAACACAGACTGCATTTCGCTTCCTGTAACAGCAGGAAGTCCAGGATAATTCATGATTTTCTCGGCTTTCTCTATCTTAGTGCTTAGTGCTCTTGAACCAAACCATATAAAGTTAAGATTTCTTGCTTTAGCAGTGAGTGCAGCAGATATTCCCGCAGGTCCGCAACCGATTATCATAAGGTCATACATATTACATAGCCTCCTTATTATGTTGACTTATAAACTAGTATTAATTAAAGGAAACGGCTTATACGCTCTTTCATCTGCTCTTCGCCCATGATATGAACAATAGTCCACAGATCAGGAGTATTAGCTCTGCCGGTTACAGCTATTCTTACCACCTCTGCAACATCTGATACATTACCCTTGAAGTTCTCAGGATTAGCCTTGTAAGCCTTCATATCAGAAGCATAGCCGTTCTTGTCAGCTATTTCCTTAAGCTTGTTAAACCACATGCTGTTATCATCATTATGGTCATAAGCTGCAAGGTAATCGTTAAGAATAACCTTAACCTCGTCATCAGCTAATCTGAATTCATCTCTTTCACCTGATTCGCCATCAAAGAAGAAACTGATAAGTTCAAATATCTGCTTAGCATACATGAAGTCTTTTCTTCTTCTCTTAGCACCAACACCCATGTAAAGTCTTAATATAGCAAGTAATTTCTCTTTGTCAGCAAACCATACCTTTTCCATCTCAGGTTGATTCTCTAATGCCCAGTTGTGAAGGAATTCATATAAATCACCCTCTGATAACTTGGAAAGCTCATTCTTACAGATGTTATGAAGCTTTTCTTTATCAAATAAGGCACCTGAAACACTCATCTTATCTACTGAGAATGGAAATTCATTGATATCCTTGTCAGGAAACTTCTCATGCCATTCCTCAAAGTTAGAGTTAAGGAGTGTAAGAAGATAGACCTTCATTGTGTATGGATGATATCCGTCTTTTCTGTAGTAATCAAGTGAAAGCTCCGGATCTTTTCTCTTAGATAACTTTCTCTTTCCACCTGTTTCCTCATCAAACTTCATAAGATGTGCTGTATGTGCGTATTTTGGCATCTTAAAGCCTAATACATGAAATAATTCATAGTGGATAGGAACAGAAGCAAGCCATTCACCGCCACGTACAACTGTAGTAGTTCTCATAAAGTGGTCATCAATTGCGTGTGCAAAATGATATGTTGGAATACCATCTTTCTTAAGAAGAACTACATCATGGATATTCTCTGGAAGCTTAATCTCTCCCTTAATGCTGTCTGTAAATGTGATTTCATTCTCAGGACTTCCCTGTGAACGAAGTCTAAGCACATAAGGCTTTCCTGCCTTAAGATTTTCCTCGATAGTCTCTAAAGAAAGGTCACGGCATACAGCATATTTGCCATAATATCCAGTAAGAACCTTGTCAGCCTCCTGCTGTAATCTTACAGCCTCAAGTTCCTCCTCTGTACAGAAGCAAGGGTAAGCAAGTCCTTTAAGAACAAGTTCCTTTGCAAATGTATGGTATATATCAACTCTCTGTGTCTGATAATAAGGTCCGTATGCATTAACAGGGTCAGAATCCGGGAATCCTGCACCCTCATCAAACTCAATATCAAAATATCTTAAAGAATTAATTACAAGGTCAACAGCACCTTCAACAGTTCTCTTGGCATCAGTATCTTCAATTCTTAAGTAGAACACACCACCGTTCTTGTGAGCGATTCTCTCATCAGCTAAGGCACTGTAGAGATTACCAAGATGGATAAATCCAGTTGGACTTGGACCTAATCTTGTTACCTCTGCCTTGTTTGGAAGTTTTCTATATGGGTATTTCTCCTCATAATAATCAGGTGTCTTATCCACATCAGGGAATAAGAGCTCTGCTAATTTCTTACAATCCTGCTCGTTCATTATTAATCTCCTTATATTGCTAAATAAATCTCATAATATTTTACACATTTTGCAGACGCATTTCAACCTTGAAATTAATCTATGGTAATCTTGGGCTTTGATTATATAATTATAACACAACGATACCTGTCTGTGGCTGACACTCTCCGATATCCTCGCTTAGTTGGAGTAAATACCGCTATCTACAGAGTTTATTACGGTGCTTGAAGTCAAACGCGCTTCGCTTGAACGAGACTTCAGGCACCGACCTTTTGTATATAGCGGTATTAACTCCAACACAGCTCGTCTATAGTCGGGTGTCAGCCACAGACAGGTATCGTTGTGTATTAAAGTAATGAAAAGCCTAAGATTAACATATATTAAGTATATTGCGGAATGCGTATGCTACGCCGTCTTTATCGTGGTGCAGCGTTACGTGGTCGGCTATTTGTTTCAGGTGTGGGGCGGCGTTTTCCATTGCGATTCCTACGCCGGCGTATTCTATCATGTCTGTGTCGTTGTCGGCATCGCCGAATGCGGCTACATTTTCACGGGAAAGACCGAGGTATTCTGTTAAGAACTTAACGCCTGATTTCTTGCCTGCATCTTTATATGATATCTCAAGAAGCTGGCTTATTGAACTTGTCATGTAGACTTCGTCTGTGGCTTTTCTTATTCTGTCCATTATATCTTTCTTTAATTCTTCATCGCCGACTACTATATCTAAACTGTCCAGTTCATGACAGTGTTCAAGTATAAAGCCTTTAATATCATCTTTAAGAAGTCTTGTTTTCTTAACATAGGCAAGGGAATGTTCGGTTGCACCGTATTTTTCAGGGTGCCTGATATACTCTGTTGAAGCGAAGGCCTGTCCTTTTATAAATGCTTCATATGTAACTGTGTCATTGGCTGTAAGGTCAAGAATTGTCTTTACTGACGATGGTGTCAGAAGATATGATTTAAGACATTCCTTACCTGCAATTCTGTAAATTGCTGCACCGTTACTGGTTATTGCATATTCAATTCCGGGAACCGATATGACATCTTCAGGCAGTGTGTCAAATGCACGTCCGCTTGCGATACATACATGTACCCCATTGTTAATAGCATCAATTAATGCCTTTCTGTTTACTTCTGATAGATGGCTTTCTGAATTAAGTGTTGTCCTGTCTAAATCAAGAGCCACAAGTTTAATATCTGTATTCATAATAATCACCTTGTTTCCGTACTTTTCATTGTAATAGCCATTATAAATAAATAAGGCTGTCCCTTTAAGGACAACCTTATATGTATAGTGATGATATGTCAATATTTTAAGCGGATTTTTTATCATCTTTCGATGGCTTTATCTGCCCCTGAACGATTTCGATAATTTCATCAGATAAGAAATTAAGCTCGTCTGCGTCGTGGCAGGCAATTATAATTAAAGCACCTCTTTCCCTGTGCCTGATGAGTATGTCACGAATCTGCTCTGTACCTGTATCATCAAGTGCATTGATTGGTTCATCAAGGATAATGATATCGGGATTCTCCATGATGGCAGCAGCAATTCCAAGTCTCTGTTTCATACCAAGTGAGAACTTATGGAAAGTTCTTTTATCATCAGGATCAAGACCAATCTCGGTAAGAGTCTCGCGTATGCGGTTATCATCAATACGTCTGCGGATAGATGCAAGTGTTTTGAGATTTTCAAATGCAGTGTAATTATTAATAAAAGATGGATTTTCAATTAATAATCCGATACTTGGCGGAAACATAATATCTTTTCCGATAATCTGTCCATTAATATCAACAGTACCCTTAACCTTGATAAGACCTGAAATAGCCCTCATAAGCATAGTTTTACCACAGCCGTTCTTTCCCTTGAAACCATATATTTTGCCTGATTCCATGCGCAGATTGATATCTTTAAGGATATCATTGCTCTTAATTTTCTTTGAAACATTTGTAAGCTGAATATACATATTAATCCCCCTTAGATAAAGTCTTTTTTCTTTGAATAAATAATACCGGCTGCAACCAGTAATATATTGATTGCAAGCATTAAGCACAGACCGTACGGCCATCTGCTGTATACATGAGGTATGCGGATAGTCATGAAATAATTATAGAAAAAGAACCATTTCATACTGCATATGCTCACAATAAAGAAGAACAGATTAACAACGAATCCGAATACCGCATTGCTGATATAAGCAAGCAGAAGGCTTATGCCCGTCATAGTTACGAGACACACAAAACACAGTATAATAACCAGAGGCATATTGAAATCAAGTTCAAGCTTAGTCTGTAAAAATATTCTTACTGCCTCAGTGCCTGTAATGTTAAGTGACATTGAAAATCTGCTGCCAGTCATAAGCAGACCAACAATTGTGTTAGCAGCAAATATACCTGCCATATATATAATTACAGCCAGTAACATAGTGATATATTGTTATTTGCTGAGCCACCAGCCGGAAGCTGAACCTGAGATAACAAGAATATTCTTTCCGACAGCTTTCTGGTCAGTAGTTATGTAATAAGTTATTATAAATGTGATATACAGCACTATAAGAATCTCAAACAGCGGAATGTCAATCTGCATGCCGGGAGAGAATTCTTTTGCACCTCTGAATACATACAGCAGGGAATCTCCAAGAGAAATACTGCTGATTCTGGAATTCTTAATACATCTGTATACATTTGAAAAATACGATACAGCCTGAAATACGCAATATATATAGAAAACCATATAGAATTTCCAGCACATCGACCAGAAGCGTCTGATATCAGCCTTTAAAATACATAAGAAAGTATTCATTAATTCTTAAGCATGTCCTTTCTATAGAATTTAATTACAGCCCAGCTTATCAGAATCATATCAATCCATATAATAAACGGAGTTATAACATCATCAGCATAATAGATACCGGATATGTACACATCTGACTGGTTAAGACACATCTTTCTATAGAAGTTTG
>ERZ791635.310-NODE-310-length-30234-cov-3.53073_pt1 | contig 30234 bp, 24 predicted proteins | sample MGYA00510056_ERZ791635 | MGnify/ENA primary metagenome ERZ791635 (study PRJEB30046, sample SAMN00715187) | human gut metagenome | study: EMG produced TPA metagenomics assembly of the A metagenome-wide association study of gut microbiota in type 2...
GTTCAATTCAAATTGAACGCCCTTTTTATATATACGTAGCTGGAGTAAGGTTTTCCATTTGTGAAACTAATTTCGAGCTGCTACCTAATTTAATTAGTTGTCTTTTACTCCATATACTTCTTTATGTATTCTCTTTTTGATTGTTTCAAAATCCTTTTCACAATCCAATTCTCCGTGTACCATTAAATACATGGGCAGAAAATCATCTCCGGGCTTGTAAGGAGGTTGGCTATAGTCTTTTTCCCACAGCGTAAAGCCTTGACGTTGATAAAAGCTGATACGTCGTTTTGCCATTTCCTCTATCGGACGTTCTACTTCCAATACGATCGGGCGTTTCAAATAATTGCATAAGTATTCCAGCGTGCGTTTTCCATAGCCTCCATTTCGCAGGGCAGGATTGGTTGCAAAGTGTTCTACATAGTAGAAACTGTCAAAATCCCAATAGGTAATGAAGCCGACTGGCAGGTCATCATCAAAGATGATGTTATTATGAAAGTTGCCCGTACGATCAGTGTACTCGCGCAGTTGTTCCAACTGACGGTACTCTTCCGGTGGAAACGAATCAATTAGAAGCTCTTCCATGAATTTGTAATGTTGCAGATCCGACGTACTAATTGGTTGAAGTCTAATCATGAGGTTTGGGTTTTAAGTTTGACAATAATATAATTGTATTCCATTAAGGAACATAAAATTCAATCATTCGACGGATGGCACGTTGACAAACCGGACAAAACTCCGGATATTCGTTTGTTTTCATGCGACAGTCATAAGCCGGACGATAAATGCCTTTGGCAGAGTAGCCACCTCCTTCATATACTCCTACGGGATATTTCTTTTTTTCAGCAATAGGGGTCGGGATCGGGGTACCTGACGGAAGCATATCTTTCCATTTGGAAGCGAAGTTCACCCGTGTTGAAATATTTTGTTCCCACGGTTCGACATCCAGCGGATAAGTATCTGTCATCACATCATCATCATAGAAATATTCGTCGGCCAGTCCACCGAAACTGTGTCCGAACTCGTGCACGACTACCGGCTTGAACATCGGGTGATGGGCCGTGGTCAGCGTATACGAATTGTATATTCCTCCACCACCATATACATCCGTGTTAGCCAGGATAATGATATGTTCGTAGGGGATGCCTGCCAATGCATTATGGATAGACTTTACCCGGCTGGTAGTCAGATAACGGTCCGAGTAAAAAGTATCGAAATGGGAGTGAACCGCCGTTTGTTTCCACTGATTTTTGCGGGGAACACTGACACCACTGTCCGTAGAAGGACTGGCTACGGCAACAATATTAAATTTACCCTTCATGGAGCGGAACGGCTCATACGAAAACAAACTTTCGCAGGTACGTTGGGCATCCTGGTAGAAAATATCCATTTCTTTTTCTGTGTATCCTTCTGCAAGGATGGCAACATCTATGCAGTCTTTTTCGTTACCACTTTGAAGCATATACCGATGCGGAGTGACATGTGATACCCCCCGTTTATGAATCAATATATCATCCGGACGCACGATATGTTTATAGGTAGCCAATCTTTTTTTTCGCGGAGAATATAAAGTGACTTCTACCTCCACAGGCTGTTTAGGATAAGGAAGAAGGAAAGTATTCTCAAATCCTTTGGCTGTTTCTTTAGCTTCGTCTGTGGACAGCCACTCTTGAAACAAAGAAGAGAATGACGTTTTGTAGATACACTGTTTGCTGGCAAGGTCTTTCACTATAATTTGTCCGTTGCCTTCCAATGGAAGTTCCGAAAGATGATGTTGACGTCCTGCCCAGGTAGGAAGTTGTGATAGCTCATCCAGATAAATAGCCTGTTGTGTAGCATCCCCGGTAAAGATATAATCCACTCGCAATGTTTTGTTCTGAAAATAATCAGCAAAATTCTGTGCATAACTTCCTATAGAAGTACAGAAACACAGAATAATACAGCAAATATGTTTCATATTAATGGTATATTTATGTTTTTCGCAAAGGTACGAACTATTGTTGACTTATCCGCTTTCTGCAAATAAAAGTAATAGATTATAGTATTTGTTGTCGAAAAATCGCTAACTTTGCATAAAAGATTCATTGATAAAAACAATTTGATTCAAAAATGGGACATCATCAATTAGATGCTTTAGATGAGCAAATTCTGAAACTGATTGCAGGGAATGCGCGTATTCCTTTTTTGGAAGTAGCACGAGCATGTAATGTTTCCGGCGCTGCAATCCATCAGCGTATTCAGAAGCTTACTAATTTAGGTATATTAAAAGGTTCGGAATATGTCATCGACCCCGAGAAAATCGGATATGAGACTTGCGCTTATATTGGTATATATCTGAAAGATCCCGAATCCTTTGATTCGGTAACAAAAGCTTTAGAAGCTATCCCCGAAGTGGTGGAATGTCATTTCACTACCGGAAAATACGATATGTTTATCAAAATTTACGCAAAGAATAACCATCACTTATTGAGTATTATTCACGATAAGTTACAACCATTGGGTTTGGCGCGTACCGAGACATTAATCTCCTTCCATGAAGCCATTAAGCGGCAGATGCCAATCATGGTCGACATAGAAGATGAAGATTAATCGTTATTTTCTCACGTAATCAACAAAAGCATAGGAGCAGAGATGTTTCTCATCCGCAGGATGAGCTTCTCTGCTTTTTTCTTGCCACATCTCTGGCGATACTTCTGGAAAATAGGCGTCGGCTTCGGGAGTCATATCATCTATTTCTGTCAGGCAAAGTTCGTCAGCGAAAGAAAGAGCCTGCTGATAAATACTTGCTCCTCCTATAATATAAATGTGTTCCTCCTCTTTACAACTTTGCAAAGCTGCTTCGAGTGAAGGGAAAACTTCCGCACCGGGACATTCTGTAGCCGGGTTGGAAGATAAAACGATGTTTCTGCGATTGGGTAATGCGCCTTTCGGTAGTGACTCGAAAGTTTTGCGTCCCATCAGTATGGTGTTTCCGGTAGTTAATGCTTTGAAACGTTTCAAATCATTGGGTAACCAGAAAAGAAGTTTGTTCTCGAAGCCGATAGCCATACGGCGGTCTACGGCAGCAATGATAGATATTTTACTCATAAAGTTACACGGCTACTGCTCCCGCAATATGCGGATGCGGGTCATAGTTCACTAATTCAAAGTCCTCAAATTTGAAGTCGAAGATACTTTTCACATCCGGATTGATCTTCATTTGTGGCAATGGACGAGGTTCACGTGATAATTGGAGCTTCACTTGTTCCAAGTGGTTCAGGTAGATATGCGCATCACCGAAGGTATGAACAAAATCTCCGGCTTTCAGTCCCGTCACTTGTGCCATCATTTGCAGCAATAATGCGTATGATGCAATATTAAAAGGAACACCCAGAAAAATATCTGCACTGCGTTGATACAGTTGCAGGCTCAACCGTCCGTCTGCTACATAAAACTGAAAGAAAGCATGGCAGGGAGGCAAATTCATATTATTCAAATCTGCTACGTTCCAGGCGCTTACAATGATACGGCGTGAATCCGGATTATGTTTGATTGTTTCCACCACTTCACTGATCTGGTCGATAAATCCACCGTTATAGTCAGGCCATGAACGCCATTGATAACCATAAACATGTCCTAAGTCGCCGTTCTCATCCGCCCATTCGTTCCAGATGCGCACTCCATGTTCCTGAAGATATTTCACATTAGTATCACCTTGCAGAAACCAAAGCAATTCGTATATGATTGATTTCAGATGTAGTTTCTTGGTTGTCAGGCACGGGAAACCGTCATCAAGATTAAAACGCATTTGGTGACCGAAAACGCTGATGGTTCCGGTTCCGGTACGGTCACTTTTTTCTGTACCTTCGGTTAGTACACGATTGAGTAAATCCAGGTATTGTTTCATAATGAATAAGTTGTGGTGAAAATGATTCTCCGCACAAAATTACAAAAATGGAGTGAATAAATTAGCAAACCAGCCGACGAACTTCTTCCACGGGGAGCGCTTTTTCCAGAATTCAGGCGTTAGTTGAGTGCAATGCTCGATATCGTTCCGGAACATTGTATTTAATTCACCCGTTATTTTGGTATCAAAGATAAAGGCATTTGTTTCGTAATCATAGCGCAAGCTGCGGCTGTTCAGGTTGGCAGTGCCAACTGTACAGAACAAATCATCCACCATCATTATTTTAGAGTGATGAAATCCACCGTTATACATATAGACAGTAGCTCCTCTTTTCATCAGTTTGTGCAACTTATAAAGTGCGGCATCCGGAGTAAACGGGATATCGGAGGCAGAAGAAACCATGATTGTAACATTTACGCCTCGGTCGATTGTCCGATTCAACGCCTTTTTGATAGAAGAAGTCGGTACAAAATAAGGATTGACGATATGAACATTCTTTTGGGCCGAATAGATGCTCATGGCATAAGCGTGGCTTAACATACGGCTATTCTTTTTCGGGGTACGGTCTACGATTGCTACCACAATATTCGTACTGTCCGTTTGTTCCTCATGTTGGGGGAAATAAGCGGCTCCACCTACATTCTGCTTGGTTTCCTTATTCCAGATCGTTAGGAATATCTCCTGCAGATCATTGACGGCATCCCCTTCAATGCGTGTGTGCATATCACGCCAGGTTCCGATTTTGGGTAGTCCGTTAATGTAGTAATCGGCGATATTCATACCACCGGTATAAGCCACTTTTCCATCGATGACAGCTATTTTCCGGTGATCGCGATGGGCGGCGTGATTGATATAAGGAAAAGTGAATGGATCGAACTTGACAATCTCGATTCCTTGTTCACGTATTTTCTTGAGATGTTTCTTTTTAAGTGGTTTGTTGTTCGACCAGTTTCCGAATGCATCGAACATAGCTCGTACTTCGACCCCTTCTTTCACTTTTTCGGCCAGCAGAGCAAATAAAGCATTGGCGATGGAGTCATTTCGGAAGTTGAAATATTCCAGATGGACGTGGTGTTTAGCTTCCCGGATGGCTTCAAACAAATCGATAAACTTCTCCCGTCCGCTTTTTAGCAGTTTTACCTTATTATTATCAGATATAGGGATTCCCGATTCTTGTAAATAGCGTAGCACAAGGGAATCGCTGGTTAATCCGATTGAGTCCCTGGGATGTATCATCAGACTGTCGATGATACCTGCCTGAACACTCAATATAGGCAGGAACAGAAATAAAATAAATATACGTAATTTCAAAACTCTTCTCACTCTTTTAGTTTACAGAAGAACAAAGATACGATATCTAAGTTTGGGCTCCTTTGCTAACAAGGGCAAATTTATCATTCTTTAACGAAATAACTTCTTTCCAGGAGTTAATTATGCCATCGAAGCAACCTTTCGTGTAGCCATGAATAATAGTACAACAGCTGCGATAATAATTGACTTCGGATCAAGGCTTGAAGTGCCATGATTAATCATACCGATAAATACTTCTCTTATGGTTCCCCAAGTTGCTTCCAATCCACCTAACCATACAAAAAGTGCGGCCGCCACAGTCATCACGAAAGCGCTCCAGATACGAGCCAGGCGATTACTACGATCGGGTAAGTGGTGCATGACACGGCGACTGAATCCGTTATCTGCTATTTCCTGCTTGTTTTCTGCGAAGAAATCGCGCAAGAGCTTATCATTGTCTATTTCTGTCATAACCGTTTTGTTTTAAATACGTTGCTAATTTTTCTTTCCCGCGTGACAGATGGCTTTTCACTGTCCCTGACGGTACTCCTACAATCCCTGCAATTTTGTCGATACTAATGTCCTCCATGTAGAACAACGTGATGCAGGTTCTTTCCACTTCTTTAAGCATTTTGAGCGACTGGTAGACATCCATTTTTTGCCCGATATTCTCCTGTTCGGTGCTGTTGATGGCGTCTATTTCTCTTGTATCCAAGTCGGCTGTCTCTTTCCGGCTGCGAATATAATCATAAAAAACATTATAAGCAATACGATACAGCCACGTAGAGAAACTTGACAAGTTCCGGAAAGAGGCAATGTTCGTATAAGCTTTGATAAATGTATCTTGCGCAAGGTCGTCACTCAATTCGCTGTCGCCGCAAGTCAGGTTCAGGAAGAATCGTCGGATGGGCGACTGATACTCCTTCACCAACTGGTCAAAGGCCCTGGTGTTCTTGAACACCACGACCTGTGCGACTAACGATATATCATTGAGTTGGCTCATTTATTCTCGTCGTTCTTTTCTTCGTTTACTCCTTTGTCTTTCTCTTCGGATTCGGAAGGGATGATTTCGAAACTATCGGTTCTAACGTTATTCGGGTTCTTTTTTTCATCCTTATTACCCGTATGCATCCGGGTAGCATTTGTGTCTTGAGTCTGTTGTTTGCTACCGATAATCCATTGTCCGATACCCATGAATGTAACGAGTAAGCCGATAGCTCCAATTCCGAATTCGCCGGTGATTGCCCAGAGGAAGATGAAAAGACCGATACCCGTAAAGGTGTTCTTGATGCCTTGTGAACGCGAATCGACTGTTTTGTTTTCGCGGATAAACTCTGCCGGAAGCGGTTGGCCGGCAGCAAGTGCCTGTTCGGCAAGGCGATAACGTGCTTTCCGGTTTTTATAACGGAAGAAGAAGATTACAAATAGAATGAATACCGGAAATCCGAATACAGCAATGATTGCAATGATTGCTACCAGAATACCTCCGCCGGCACTAACATTGTGGAAGGGGAAATCGCTGTCATCCGAATCGAATGTGAAGCTGGCTTTGCCATGAGTGGTGCTAACATTACTTGAGTTTGCATTTACGTCTGCAGAATCAGCATCTGCTGTGTCTACACCAATCACTGTGACAGCAGTATTGTTCGTATTTGCTTTATTGTCTTTGGTCACAGTTACTTTTACTTTCCCGATGGAATCACGAACAACGGTGGTCTGGGCAACAGCCAGTGTGCAAGTGGTCAGTACAACCATCAATGCTAATAGAAAATTTTTCATATCAATAGTTTTTTAATTTATTTCTTTATCTGTTAGACGTAGTTAATATCATAGAAAGTTGCAAAGAGACGAAATATTTTTGATATTTGCGGAAATTAATAAACGAAAGATGGAATTACCTGCTTCTTTTATAGACTACACCCGCGCTCTATTGGGCGATGAAGAATACGACAAACTGGCTGTTGCCCTCCAACAGGAACCACCGGTTAGCATCCGGTTGAATCAATTGAAAATCAATCATTCTTTATCGGATAAAGTACCTTGGTCTTCCGAAGGATTCTATTTGGAGGAGCGTCTCACTTTCACGTTCGATCCCTTATTCCATGCAGGCTGTTATTATGTTCAGGAAGCTTCTTCCATGTTTGTGGAGCAGGTACTCCGGCAATATATCACGGGACCGGTGAAGATGTTGGATCTTTGTGCGGCTCCCGGTGGAAAATCGACTCATGCCCGTAGTGTACTTCCCGAAGGGAGCCTGTTGGTAGCCAATGAGGTAATCCGGAATCGTTCGCAGATTCTTGCTGAAAACCTGACGAAGTGGGGACATCCGGATGTGGTAGTGACCAATAATGATCCGGCAGATTTTTCGGCTTTACTCTCTTTCTTTGATGTGATTCTTACAGATGTTCCCTGTTCCGGTGAAGGTATGTTCCGTAAAGACCCGGTAGCTGTGGAAGAGTGGAGCCCCGAGAATGTGGAAATCTGTTGGCAGCGCCAGCGACGGATTATTGCAGATATCTGGGATGCGTTGAAGCCCGGAGGTATTCTTATATATAGTACGTGTACATTTAATACAAAAGAGGATGAAGAGAATGCACGTTGGGTTCAACAAGAGTATGGGGGCGAACCATTAACTGTGCAGGTGCAGGAGAATTGGAATATAACAGGAGATCTTTTGTCAGATAAAGGGGATCATTCTAAATCTTCTATTCCCGTTTATCATTTTTTCCCTCATAAGACGAAAGGTGAAGGCTTTTTTCTGGTGGCTTTTCGTAAGTCGGAAACGGAAGAAGAGATTCCGGTATCTTCTTTCGCGAAAGAGAAAGTTTTCAAGAAGAAGGATAAGAAAGGAACAGCAGCATCTTCTCCTGTATCGAAAGAATATCTGAATATGGCTAAAAGTTGGTTGAATGATGAAAATTCGGACAAGTATATTTTATTGGCGGAAGGAACAAATATCCGAGCTTTCTCACAGTACTATACTAATGAATTGGCGACGATGAAACAAAGCCTGAAAATCGTGTCGGCAGGGATTGAAATAGGCGAAGTGAAAGGAAAGGATTTGATCCCTAACCATGCGTATGCAATGTGTACCTCACTTTTATGCCGGGAAGCATTCGCTACGGAAGAAATAAGTTATGAACAGGCCATCACATATTTACGAAAAGAGGCCATTACCTTACCGGTAACAGCCCCTCGTGGATATGTTTTGCTTACTTATCGGCATATTCCTCTCGGATTTGTGAAGAACATCGGCAATCGTGCCAATAATCTTTATCCGCAAGAATGGCGCATCCGTAGTGGATACTTACCGGAAAATATACGCATCTTATCAGAATACGTTACTGATTAAGGCAGTATTCCCGCAGGTATTTCCTGTTGGGAAAGACTAAAGCTAAGCTGTCTGCCTTTTCCGATTTCTGTGCCTTCAGCTATTTCTTCCAGCGTGTAGGAAGGAGGAGGTGTAGGTGATGTCCGCGTTTCTCCAATGGGCGGAGTGTTCCAGTTCAGATTTAGGCTTTTATTCAACCGATGAAATAAGTACGAGTTTCCCCATATTATGAATTTATGATCGGAAACAGGTGTTGCCATATCTTCCGAAAAAGTGAGGGTTAGTGTCATTTTCTTATCGTCTCCTTCTTCTTTTTCCAGTTTGTAACTTCCTTGGGTTATTAATTCAAGTCCGGATGAAAAGGCGGTCTGTTCTCCTTGTTTGAAAAAATAAGCATCCCGTGCGTGGTTGTTAATCAGAAAAATGTCGGAAATACCGGGTAGAAGATTCGCATCTCCGTTGGGTAAGTTAGACAAGTAGCTGCGTAGCAACTCCATATTTTCGTAATTATCGACCACCTTGATTGGTAAAGTGCAGGTTTCTTGTGTGGCGTTGTCTGTTACTGTCAGATAAGTCGTTCCGGTGAGGATACCGGTTACATAAATCATACGTCCGGCAGGTACTCCACTCCAGCCAGTTTCAGTTCCGGCACTTGCGATGCGTGTGTCTTTCACTGCAAGTGAGTAGTCACCATTTCCGCTTTCCAGGCCGAGGTAACGTCTGCCACCCATAGGTACTTCGTATTCACTGTTGTAAAAACGCAGTGGATTGTCGTCATCATCTTTACAGCCACTTAGTAGCGTAAGGATGCAGCATAACATGAATAAATAGAAATGTTTAGGTCTCATAATTCAGATTTTATGTTCGTTGCAAATGTAATGTATTGTTTTGAAATATCCAGTCGGAATTTGAAGAAAAAGAGAGGAGATATATTTAGGCACGAATTACACGGATTAACACTGTTGCTTTATAGTTATGACAATACTAAAGACCGTGAATTCTGTGTAATCCGTGCCTAATTTATTATATAAACATACTTATATAACTTAAAAATAGAAATTAGTATGTTCAGCGTAACCCATACCTAAAGGGTTTTTATGTACTATTTATAGCTTGCTTTTGTAAATCCGTGCCATTGCCTTTTGGTACTGATTTTCCAATTGCAGATAATTTTGATGACTTTGATAGATCACCGATACTTCAACGAAGTACTCGATCATACTAATTTGTCCACCTGTCAAAGCTTGTTTCAGCAATGCCAAATCTTGTTGAGACTGGAAAGTCTTGCTATATTCTTCCATTGAAGCATGCAGCGTTTTCGCTTCCCGGTAAAGTTGTGCCAATTCAGATTCCACTTGCAGTGTAGCATTATCCTTTTGCAAGTCGATGTTGAGTGCCTGCGCTTTAGCAATTTTCACCTTATTCCGATTTTCGAAAAGCGGGAAGGAAAAGCCCACCACTACACCGTTGAAAGGCACACCAGTCTCTGTATTCCGACGGTAGCCGAGTTCCAGCTTCGGCAGCCACTGGGATTTATTGACAGCAATCTGTTTATGGGCAACGAGGCTCTCGTTGCCTAGTGCCATTAAGGTACGGTCTGTAGCCATGACTTCTGATTTCAACATTTGGTAATCGCTTGGGAACGGTATAGCCGGATATTGATTTTCTTCGAAAACCACCGGAATATTACCATTCAGCGTATTCAGTTCCTGCTGCTTATTGCGAAGTGCCGTTTCGTTCAGAGACGCTTCCGTTTTGACATTCAACAGTTCCAAGTTGATTTTATTGGTTTCGAGAGCATTTGCATCCCCTGTTTGGAGACGTTTGGCGTACATTTTAGCAAGTTCTTCCGCATTGCGGAGACGTTCCTCCAAAATATGCTTTTGCTGACGAAGCATGATAATGTCCAGGCAAAGTTCTTTTGCCTGTAACAGTTTCTCCTGACGAAAAACATCCGACTGACTGTCAAGAGTTCCGGCTTTCAGACGGTTTAACTTGTTACGTGTGGCGTATAAACTAGGGAAATCAAAACTTTGTGAAACAACCAGCTCACCGATTGTTTCGCTTTTATCTTTTGCTCCCCATAGATGCGCGTAAGAGAGAGTAGGATCAGGCAAGTTATTATCCGTTTTGGCTTCCAGCTTCTGCGAGGTAATCAGTTGCTTGTTTGCCTGCAACTCCTTATTGTTCGTTTCGATATTCTTCAATACCTGTTCAATTCCGTTTTGGGCTTGCACTTCACCTATGGTTAAGAAAAGAAGTGCAGCGCTTATGGTCATGATTTGTTTCATTTCTAATTTCTTTATTTATTACAAGCTATTGTTGATAGATACTTTATGATAAGGCATCTATTTGTTTGACACCGAGGAACGACCCGTTCCTCACCGAGGAACACTTGTTTCCTCACCGGGGAACGATGGTTTTCTCACCGAGGAAAAATATCCCTCTCTACAGGCTTTTTTGGGTCTTTTTCCGATGCATCATCAGATAAACAATCGGAACGATAAAACCGTTCAAAAAAGTAGACGTTAATAATCCTCCTAGAATCACTTTTGCCATCGGACTCTGGATTTCGTTACCGGGCAAATCACCGGCAAGTGCCAATGGAATCAGTGCCAGTGCAGAAGACAATGCCGTCATTAAAATCGGATTCAGGCGGTCGAGAGAACCTTGAATCACACTATCATATACATTCAAACCTTCTTCCTTTTGCAAATGATTGTAGTGACTGATGAGCAACATACCGTTACGCGTTGCAATACCGAACAAGGAAATGAAACCGATGATAGCCGGAATACTGACTTCTCCTGTTGTAATCACCAAAGCAAATACACCACCGATCAGTGCCAGCGGAAGATTCAGCAAGATAACCCCGGATTCTTTCACACTGCGGAACTCATTGTACAGCAACAGGAAGATAACCACGATACTGATAAATGAAGTCAACGCTAATGTCCGGCTGGCAGCCTGCTCGCTTTCAAACTGTCCACCATACTCGATATGATAACCTTCGGGTAATTGTACCGATGTGTCGATACGTTTCTGAATATCATTCACAACACTGCGCAAGTCACGATCGGCCACATTGGCGGAAATGACAATTTTACGTTTCACATTCTCGCGGTTGATCGTATTCGGACCCATGGCCGATACCACTTCCGCTACATAGCTCAAAGGAACTTTGCGGCCGTCGTTCGTGTCTACCATCAGGTTACGGATTTTCTCTATTTCATCCCGGGCATCATCCTTCACTTTTACGATCAGGTCAAAACTCTTGCCCTGTTCATACACTTGTGAGATCACTTTTCCAGCCAAAGCTACATTCACATATTCCGAAAATTCCGGCAGGGTAATACCGAACTTAGCCAGCATTTCCCGTTTAGGCTGTATTTTCAGCTGCGGACGTTCAATCTGTTGTTCCACGTTCAGGTCGGCAACACCGGGAATGTCACTGATCGCTCCTTTGATTTGATTACCGAGTGAAAACATTTTATTCAGGTCATCACCGAATAATTTGATAGCAATATTCGCTTTCGTACCCGATAGCATTGCGTCGATACGGTGGCTGATCGGTTGTCCGATTTCTATGTTTGCTCCGGTGATCGTACCTAATTTTTCACGTACATCAGCTACCAGTTCACTGCGCGAGCGGTCTTTCAATTCGAACGGAGCTTCTATTTCAGAAACATTGACTCCTAACGCATGTTCATCCAATTCGGCACGTCCCGTTTTCCGGGCTACCGTTTGTATTTCGGGAATTGTCATCAATAACTCTTCGGCACGATGTCCCATTTTGTTGCTTTCTTCCAGCGAAATACCTGGCAGAGAACTGATATTGATAGTAAACGATCCTTCATTGAACGAAGGAAGGAAGCTGCGTCCAAGTGTGAAAAACACTCCGAGGGCAACTACAAAAAGTCCGATTGTACTTCCGAGAGTCACACGTTTATGTGCCAGTACCCAAGTCAGTGCTTTTTCATAAATCCCTTTCATCCAGCGGGCAACAGGAGCTTCTTTCAGTTCCTTGTTCGTCTTATTGCTTCCTAATAGATAAGAGCAGAGTACCGGAGTTAGTGTCAGGGCAACTATCGTAGACGCAAACAGGGCCACGATAAAAGCAACACCTAGTGGAACCAACATTCTGCCTTCCATGCCGCTCAAGAAAAATAACGGAACAAAACTGACTACGATAATCAACGTTGAATTAAGGATAGGCATGCGCACCTCTTTCGACGCATTGAATACCACTTCGAGCGTACTTAGTCTTTCTGCTTCCGCTTTCAGGCGGTTCTCCCGCAGTCGTTTATATACGTTTTCCACATCGACAATGGCGTCGTCTACCAATGAACCGATAGCTATCGCCATACCTCCAAGACTCATGGTGTTGATTGTCAGCTCCATGTAGTGTAAAGTCAGGATCGAAACGAGCGGGGAAAGAGGCAGTGTCACCAATGAGATCAGCGTAGTACGTACATTTGCCAGGAACAGGAAAAGCACGATGACAACGAAAATACCTCCTTCAAAGAGTGATTTTTTCACATTGCCGATGGAGCTTTCGATAAAGCGGCTTTGACGGAATATGTCCGTTGAAACTTTTACGTCCGGCGGCAGATTTTTCTGGAGGTCTTTCAGAGATGCTTCCAGTTTGTCCGTCAGTTCCAGTGTGCTGGTAGCCGGTTGCTTGGTAACAGTCATCAGGACGGCAGATTTGCCGCGTTCTGAAGCAGTACCCAGTTTCGGAGCCTTCGGGCCGATGGTTACGTTTGCAATATCTTCCAGCGTGACAGGGAAGTTATTCACTGTCTTTACTACCGCTTTGCCAAGTTGCTCTGTTTTCGAAGTGGAGAGTACACCACGTACAATATATTCATTTCCGAATTCATAGAGCACACCTCCATTGGCATTTAGGTTCATATCCTGTGTTACAGCCATCACTTCTCCCATCGAGATGCCGTAATGACGCATCCGTTCGGGATCTAGCTGAATCTGATATTCTTTGATATCTCCTCCGAGCACAGCCACTTGTGCCACTCCTCCGGTAGACAGCAGGCGTGGACGGATGGTCCAGTCCGCAATCGTGCGAAGATCGAGCATGGAAGTGGAGTCGGCAGTCAGACCGACGATGAGCATTTCGCCTAAGATAGAAGACTGTGGTCCAAGAGTCGGTTTGCCGACATTGACCGGCAGCGATTCGCTGACCACCGCTAATTTCTCACTAACAATCTGACGAGCGAGATAAATATCCGTTCCCCAATCAAATTCTACCCAAACAACGGAAAATCCGTTAGTAGAGGAAGAGCGGACACGGCGCACACCCGTAGCTCCGTTTACGGCAGTTTCAACAGGAAAAGTAACGAGCTGTTCAACTTCTTCCGCAGCCATACCGTTCGCCTCGGTCATGATTACTACCGTAGGTGCATTTAGGTCGGGGAATACGTCTACTTCCGTATGCATGGCGGTATACGTTCCCGCAATAAGCAGGAGGATGGCCGCACAAACTACCACCAGCCGGTTGTGTAGGGAGTAATGTATAATTTTATTAAGCATGATATTTCATTAATTGAGAGTTATAAAAAACTTGATGGATGCGCCGCACAAAAAAACGGCTGCGACGCCTAGTCTCTTTAGTGTTCGTGGCTGTGTGCCGGAATTGCATTGGTTGCGCTTGCCAGTCGAACCTGATAAGCACCCTCGGTCACTACACGGTCGCCAGCCTTTACACCAGTTAGGATTTGAACGCTTTTGCCGTTGTCGGCTCCTATCGTTACTTCCTGTTTTTTATAACCCTCTTCGTCCAGTTGCAGATATATGAAGAATATGCCTTGTTCCTCTGTCAGCGCGGTGCGCGGAAGAGAAATCACGTTTTCCATTACTGAAGAAAGCAGGAATACCTCCACAAATGAGCCGGGAATCACTTCCCCTTTGTTGTCGAACTCAAAAGTGACAGGCACATAAAAAGAATTGTCTCCGGCAGCTTTTCCGAAAGAGAGAAGTTTACCGTTCAATGCTTTCAACTCGTACACCTGATTATTATAAGGAGTCTGGAAATTGGCGGAACTGATGGTGCGGAGATACGGGTAATACTTTTCCGACACTTCGGCACGGAGGAAAAGACGACGGTTCTGCGTCACGCTTACCAGCGGTTGTCCGATTGTCACATAGTCACCTTCTTTCACGAGAATACTTTTCACATATCCGGCAATAGGAGCCGTAATGCTTTGGCCGATAGCCGAATGATTCTTGGAAAGAGCTTCGTAACTAAGACGGGCGTTTTCGTAACTTTGCTCCGCTTGTGCAAAATCCTTGTCGGATACGATTTTGTTTTTAACAAGCTCCTTCATACGTTCGTATTCCTTCTTGGATACCTCGTAGGCAATGCGGGCACGTTGCACCGGATCACCATCGGCGATATTCTTTGAAGAAATAGTGACTAGCGGAGTGCCGCTACCGACGCTCATACCTTCCGTTACTTTTCCACGGAAAGATACCACGCCGGCTACTGTAGCTACGGCAACCGATTCATCCCCTTGAGCAGCCAGCACCTGTCCGCTGGTTTTAATCACTTGCTGGAAAGGTGCAGGTTCAATAACGCTCACCTTTACACCGGCTGCTTCAGCTTTCGCTTTCGGAAGAATGATTTCATCACTGTGGGCTTCGGCAGCTTCGTTGTATTCATCGGCTGCTTCATGATTGTGTTCTCCGCTATATTCGCCTTCATGGGAATGATCGGGTCCTTCTGCCTCGTGATTATGTCCTTCCGCGGCATGATCGTGTTCATCGTGTGTGTGTGTGACGGTACTATTATTACAGGATCCCAGCACGAATAAGCCCAGGATTCCCACGAAAATAAGTTTTTTCATAATGATATTTTCCTACTAAATTTTACTGTTTTCTTTTTACGCTACAAAGATAAGGTAGCGCAGATGCAACTAATTTGCATTTACGCTTTTACGCAAAAACAGAGTAGGGAGGGGCACGAAGAGAAGTGGTACGATGAGTATCCGTACCATGCAGAGAGTCTCGGTAAACGTAATAGTTTTTAATCCGTTTCTCTTGCGGTCGTAATAAATGCTCGATGATTACATCCGTGAATAAGGTAGCGATGAATACGTAATCCGGTCCGCTATCCGTATGTATGGATGGAGTGGGAGAGTAGAAACGAGTCATACATTCACTGCTGCAACATGAGTCGTTTCCCGGGTGATGATGATGCGTGGGACATTGCTGTTCTACAGGCAAGTCCTGCTTCATGCAAATCATTCCGTTGGGGTGATGATGATGGGGAATAACCGCTGCCACCAACATAATAATGTTGATAAAAAACAGCAGAGTTACTATAATTCGTTTCTTCCCTTTCATCCTTTCTTTTAGAGGTTATCCGCTTTTCAGAGCTTCAAAGTGCAAATATACAAATACTTTTATTTCGCCTGTAGCCGATACCCTCTTTTTATTATTTATTATTTCTTTTCCAGTTCTTGCAACGAATCCATTTTCTTCTTTTCGAGGAACTCATAGATACCGCAAAGATGTTCCGTCACCTTTTGATTACCGAACTCATACACCTTGGTAACCAGCCCGTCAAGGAAGTCACGGTCGTGTGAAACGACGATCAGCGTACCATCAAAATCCAGCAATGCCTGTTTCAGAATATCTTTCGTTTTCATGTCCAGATGATTCGTCGGCTCATCTAAAATCAGGAGGTTGACAGGTTCCAGCAATAATTTAATCATAGCCAGACGGGTACGCTCTCCACCCGAAAGCACTTTGACCTTTTTCATCGATTCCTCGGGACCGCCAAACATAAACGCCCCCAGCAAATCACGAATCTTGTTCCGGATATCCCCTTTGGCTACATCGTCAATCGTTTGGAAAACCGTCAGGTTTTCATCCATCAGCGAAGCCTGATTTTGAGCGAAATATCCAATTTGCACATTATGTCCGAGAGTCAATGTACCGTCATGCTCAATCTCCTTCATGATACACTTCACGAGCGTAGACTTACCCTCACCGTTCTTACCAACGAAAGCTACCTTATCACCACGCTCAATCGTCAGATTAGCATTGCGGAATACCACTTTGTCTCCGTATGTCTTTCCAACACCCTCCATGATGACCGGGTAACTGCCCGAACGGGGTGAAGGCGGGAATTTCAGTCGCAATGCAGAAGTATCCTCCTCGTCCACTTCGAGTAATTCCAGCTTCTCCAGCATTTTGACACGGCTCTGCACCTGCAACGTCTTTGAATAAGTCCCCTTGAACCGTTCGATAAACTCCTTCGTTTCAGCAATAAACTTCTGCTGCTCGTCATAAGCCTTCTGTTGCTGTTCGCGGCGGTCCTTGCGCAGCTGCAAATATTGCGAGTAATTTACCTTGTAATCATAGATACGTCCCATCGTTACTTCGATGGTGCGTGTTGTAATATTATCCACGAATTTACGGTCGTGACTAATTACAATGACCGCTTTCCCATTATTAATAAGAAAATCCTCCAGCCATTGAATAGATTCGATATCCAGATGATTCGTCGGCTCATCGAGCAAGAGCACATCCGGTTTCTGCAACAGCAATTTGGCGAGTTCGATACGCATTCGCCATCCACCGCTGAAATCACTCGTCTGGCGTTGGAAATCTCCTCGGGTGAATCCTAATCCAAGCAATGCCTTTTCCACATCCTCTTCATAATTAGTAGCATCGATTGAATAAAACTTCTCGCTCAAGCTGGACACTTCCTCGATCAGCGCCATGTAACTGTCGCTCTCGTAGTCCGTCCGTGTTTCAAGCTCCTTGTTCAACTTTTCGATCTGCGCTTCCATCTCATGAAGATGTGAAAAAGCCTGTGCCGTTTCGTCAAACACTGTTCTTCCGTTTTCCGTCATCAGATGTTGAGGCAGGTATGCTACTACGCAATCTTTGGGTGCGGAAACTTTTCCACGTGTCGGTTGCCGTGCGCCTGCCAAAATCTTCAGCAGCGTACTTTTTCCAGCCCCGTTTTTGCCCATCAGAGCGATGCGGTCTTTTTCATTAATTACGAAAGAAATATCACTAAATAAAGCAGTGCCGCCAAACTCTACGGCTAGTCCGTCAACAGAAATCATACTATTCTTTTAAATTGAGGCGCAAAGATAGCGAAATATATGAATATTTTTTATACCTTGCGGGCTGAAAAGGAAGATAGCTCTAAAAAAACAGATAAAAAAAACAATATATAAGCGATATGGAAAGCGAACAAATGAATGAATTCAGACCTTTAATTTTGGTAGCTGAAGACGATGACAGCAACTTTAAATTAATCAAGGCTATCATAGGCAAAAAGTGTGATATCGAGTGGGCTAAAAATGGCCAGGAAATGGTGGAGTTGTTTCAGCAACACCAGCAAAGAGCCAAAGCAATGCTGATGGATATTAAGATGCCGGTGATGAACGGATTGGAAGCAACGAAGATAATTCGTGAATCTAACACAGAAATTCCTATTATCATGCAGACGGCTTATGCTTTCAGCTCGGATAAAGAAAATGCAATGAATGCAGGAGCAACTGAAGTATTGGTGAAACCTATCACCTTGGGTATTCTCCGCACTACGTTGAGTAAATATTTACCCGATTTGCAGTGGTAAGATTGATTCTTACGAGTTTTTTTTTTAATTTATCCAAAAAGTGCTTAAGCGTTAAAAACGTAAAAGCATGGAAAAGAAGTATGATTGGGTAGAAAAATGGTATTGCCCTAACTTCATCTAATGCATTTGGATAAAATAAAATAGGCGAACCTCACGGTTGGCCTATTTTTGTTCGTCTCTGTTAATTTGTTAGAGTACAGAAACGACTCTATGTAAAGTCTCTCCTTTGAGAGATTTTAAGTTCATTATTTGTTTCCGCCAGCCCACCATACGGCTTCGCTATATACGTACTGTCCATCACCGAAAGCAGCTTTCACTTCAGGATTTGCCAATACATCATCTGCTCCATAACCGAAGCGCAATGGGAATTTACTGCTGTTCTGCGGGTTCTTCAGTACAATGAAGTTTTCTCCTGCACCTTTCAAACGACGGTAGTCATTATAGGCTTCCAGTGATTCGCCGGATGCACCGAAGAAGGCGAGATACTTCTGTATCATTGTCTCTTGCAGAGGGTTGGCATCGAATAACGGTTCTACTTCATCCGTGAAATAGGTTTCTGCTACATCTGCCCCCAAATCGCTGTCACCATCATATACCCAAGTGTCAGCGGCATCTATAATTGAGTTTTCCAGATTCTCGAATCCGGCAGTGACTGCATCTTTCAAAGCAGTCTTAGCTTCGCCCAGTCTGCCTCCCAAACGGCACAATGCTTCTGCTTCAAGGAATTTCACTTCGTGATAGCTGATTAAAAGAGTAGGAGCCGACATAGCCCATGATATCATCGACATACCATAATTATTCTGCAACTCTTGCGGAGTTCCGTTAGGAGCCGCTTTGATGCCTGCGATGTCCGTAGCTTGCGTAGCTCCGTATCCATAAGTGATATATCCGGTAGGATCAGGTTCCAGGAACGCTTGCGGTGCTCTGGGGTCATTGCGCTCAACGAACTTTTCAATCAGACTTGCACTAGCTGCTAAACTGTTGCGGCTGTAGCTGAAGGACCAAAGCGGATTCAATTGCGAATCAGCATCGTAAACGGCCAACTTACATTCTTCACTTGCGTTGGCAAATGATTTGCTCACATAAGTAAGAATATTCTGAAGATCTGTAGTCTTGTTGGCACTTTTATTGAGCAGACGCATTGTATAACGTGCTTTTAACGCATAGGCCGTTTTAAGCCACATACTTGCCTGTGTACTGGTGTTTGAACCATAGATCAAGTCTTTAGAACCGACTGCACCGGATAAGCCCGTATCTTTGGCAGTACCGTTATTCAGTAGAGTGATGGCATCATCCAGGTTCTGCATTACTTCCTGATAGATACTTTCCTGTGTATCCATTTTAGGTTGCATATACATCGGTGTACCGTCCGGATTGAGGATACCTGTCTGGCTATACGGTGTGTTTCCAAACACATCGGCTGCCACAGCTCCATTGTAGGCGAGCAGGATTTTAGCAATCGCTTCCGTCACTACGTTTCCTTTTTCCGAAGGATCTTCTTCGCATTTCTTGATAACGATTTTAGCATTTTTGATATTTGAGTACACGTTGATCCATGCATTGTTGTAGGTAGTAGCCGTTGTGGGCTCTCCGCTGCGTACTTCCGCGCGGTAAAGCTGGTTGGATATACCCGTTTCATGTTCTATGTAAACAGAAGAATAGAGCGAGAAATCCCCTCCTACAGTGCTGAATGCAGTACTTACGCCTAAGTCCGTAATTAAGAACTTAGCGGGCGCATCCAACGGATTGTTAGGGTTTTCATTGATTTTATCCATTGCGTCTTCCGTACAAGCAGAAGCAATGGTAGCAGTCAAGAAAGAAACTGCCAGCAATTTTCCTATTGATTTATATTTTTTCATTGTCTTGCAGATTAAAATTTAATGTTGAAACCAAAGCCGAAACTAGCTGTTTGCGGCATTGAATAATCTTCAAATGCTCCTGCCATGTTGTTGTTACCCTGACTGGCTTCCGGATCGAGGTCAGGCAATTGTGCCCAGATCAGAATGTTTCTGGCAAATGCGTTTACAGAAAGTTCAATCGAACGTTTTTGAAGAATTTTGTAGTTGACAGCCACTTCACGCAGTTTGATGAAAGAGTTGTCATATACAGAAGATTCGTCGATGTCGTTCAAACGGCTGTAATATACCTGTTGTGCGTTTGCACCTGTGATGGCGATATCGTTTTTAGTTCCGTCAGTTTTGTATCCGTCGAAGATGATGGTACCTTCACGGTTTTCCGTTCTCTTGCTGACACCATAGTAGTCTGCCAGTCCGGTTGTCCTACTATACATCTGACCACCCTGTTTCCAATCGAGCACTGCGCTGATTGTACACTTCCATAAGCGTAATGTGGTGTTGAAGCCCATCAGGAAGTCCGGAGAAACCTTACCGATAACCTGTGCTTCACCAGCGATAGGTAAACCGTTTTCGTCTACCAGACGATTACCATTCGCATCTCTCTTGAAGCCTACACCGTAGATGACAGGGAATTTCTCACCTGCTGAAGCGCGTACCTGCGGAGTAACGTATCCTCCCAGAGAGATATTCTCCACACCCGGTGCCAGTTCATCTACGTAGTTGTCGATCTTCGTCCAGTTGAATGCAAAATCCCAGTTGATATTCTTCGTCCGGATTGGATTGAAGCCAAGAGTGAATTCATGCGTGTTGGTATGAATCTTACCACCGTTGGTGAGCAGTTTGCTAGCACCGGTAGAAGAAGCCAAAGGCACTTCAAAAATCTGGTCTTTAACGTTCTGGCGTGAGTACGTATAACTGAATGTGATTAAGTTATCGAGGAAGTTCACGTCAGCGCCCACTTCATACGAACGTGTATTCTGCGGTTTCAGTTTCGGGTCGAAAATCGTGTAGTACGGAGTATAGGCGGTAGTACCTTTCATCGGGTACATGATTGGAGTTAACGTATAGAATCCACCTCCATACGTAGGAGTAGAGTAGTAGTTTTCAAGGAAATCACCTGCTTGTCCTACTTCCGCATACGATACTCTCAATTTGGCGTGATTAACTATATTGTTTTTCAATGCATCTAATTCCGTCAGGATAAAACCAGCCGAAATAGAAGGATAGAAGAAAGAGCGGTTGTTACGTGGCATATTGGATACATAGTCCTGACGTCCGGTGAGGGTCAGATAAACGATAACGACGGAAGAAGACGATACGTTACCGAAGAATCCCACCGTACGGTTTTTCCATGTCTCTTCCTCTGTCTGTTGAGTAGTGGCGTTGTTGATGTGGTTCCATCCCGGGAAGTTGTAGTTCGTACCATATTCATAATACTTCTTTCTGTTGCTTTGGATAATTTCGTTACCCACTACCGCGTTCAGTCCCCAGTCTTCATTGATATGCCAGTCGTAGTTGATGGTCAGCAATGAGTTGTATGTAGCATTTGTCCAGCCGTAGTTCTCGATCTGTCCGCGACCGCCACCGGTGTTGCTACCATATCCGTAGCTGTCTACATAGTGAGTGGTGTAAGCATCCACACCAACCATGTATTTCGCGTTCAACTTGTGGTTCGTTGTGCCGAAATCAGTCTGATAGCTTGCATACACATTTCCGAAGAAGCGGTTGGTATCTTCCGTAAATTTGTTGTTTTCCATCGCCCAGTAAGCGTTGTCAAAGCTACCACGGAAAGAATTCTGTGTGTACGGGTTACCGTCTACGTGACTTGGAATACCGGCCAGATCATAGCTGGGAGGAGCTGCGTAAACCGTTCTCAACAGACCGTTACCGGAAGTCACTGCCTTGTCGATAGAAGTAGTGATATAGTTAGCTGTAAATCCGGAACTCCAGTTGTTAGTCAGTTTCGTGTCAGCACTAACCTTTACATTATATCTGTCCATACCAGTGCTTGAGATAATACCGTCCTGATGTGTATTTCCCAATGAGATAGAGTAGGAGCTTTTGTCGAGCATCTGCGCTACATTCAATGAATTGCTCCAGGTGATTCCTGTGTCGAAGAAGTCTTTTGCATTGTCATATGCCTGTGGAGTAGCCCACGGGTCAAGACCGGCTGCTGCACGCTGGGGAACATAATATTTTCCCTGTTGCTTACCGAACTTCTGCGTGTATTCGTTATCCGTGTTACCTCCATACGTTGCATCGTTGGGAAGTTCCGAAATCTTAGGTCCCCAAGAAGTTCCCGAAGTGGCACTGAATACCCCACCCGAACCTTGTGCGTATGTTTTCTGGAACTCCGGCAGACGACCGACTACATCGAAGCTGACATTAGAAGAGAAGCTAACCTGCGGTTTGCCTTTTTCCAGTCCTTTACCACTCTTGGTTGTGATGATAATCACACCATTGGAAGCACGGATACCATAAAGTGCAGAAGCAGCCTGTCCTTTCAAAATGTTGATACTTTCAATATCATTAGGGTCGATATCTACCGCACGGTTGGCGAAGTCCGCTCCGCTCACACTACCATTGTTCTGAATGTCTGTGCTAACATCCGGCGTACTGGTCACCGGCATTCCGTCAATAACGTAAAGCGGAGTGTTGTCACCCGAGAAAGAACGTGCACCACGGATAGTGATCTGTGAAGAAGCTCCCGGCATACCACTTGAAGGCTTCACGTCCAAACCGGACACCTTACCTTGCAACGCTCCCGCCAGATTAGAGTTGGCAGCTTGCGTCAGTTGATCCGATTTTACGTCCTGAACGGCGTAACCCAGTGCTTTTTTCTCGCGTGAGATACCCATGGCTGTCACCACAACCTCATCCAGTGCTTTCGCGTCGCTTTTCAAAACAACTTTTATCACTCCCGGTTTGATGGAAACGTCCTGCGAAATCATTCCTACATAAGAAACGCGCAAAGTTTTAGCAGAACTTGGTATGTAGAAGTTTCTGCCTTTATCATTGTTAATAGTTCTTTAACCCTTTTGAAGGTGCAAAATGATAAAAAGATACCGTTTTGGAGGCAATAATGTTCACTTTTCCTTGAAAAGCCTGATTTTGGTGCTATCTTTATGATAGAAATTATCTTTTAAAATATGCTAAATTGGAAAGGTGTTATTTTAACCTATCAGTTTTTGAATACTTCTTGCTTTCAAAACGATACTTTTTAGTTAAATACGTAACACTTTTTTCGGTTTGTCATAATTAGTGTTATCTTTGCAACCTGTTAGAGACAAAAAATCTGTTTATAGGTTAAATTTAAGAGAGAATTTATGAAAAGAAAATTGATGTTCTTAATGACCTTCCTTTTTATAGGTATAGAACTAGTGACAGCGCAAACATCCAGAGTTACCGGTTTGGTTACCTCTGAAGAAGATGGGCAACCTGTCGTAGGTGCTTCAATATTGGTGAATGGCACTACCCTTGGTACTATCACTGATATTGACGGTAAGTTTACAATCACGAATGTACCAAGTTCTGCTAAGACTTATTGATTTTTCTTTCCTCCTTTCCTTCTGCTTTTTTTCTCCTATCTTGTTGTTTTTCAATGTTTTTGTTTCGGATTTTAAAAATTAACCTATTCTTCCGGTTTCTTTTATTGAAACTTCCTTTATCAATTCTTATCAATTTAGTAGTCTTTGCTTCTCATTGATTTTTGAGAAGGGATTAATATTCTACCCAAATTTTTAATAAATTTCCCGGTGTTTTTCTTTATCTAGGCGTTTTTAATATTCGTGTTTTGGAGGTATGAGTTAAATGTTACAATCTAATAGTGATTGAAATTATGAGTGATAGTAAAGAAGAATGCAAAAGACTGCAAGTTGACACCCGGGTGTCGGTATGTATGAGACCCGGGTGTCAGATAACCTAGTTCTACTAACTAAAATAAAGGTAAAGCCATACTTTTTAATTTGCATTAGAACAAATCAAATTTACGTCTCTGCAAAATGGGATTTTCAGCTTGTGTTATTTTATTCCGCCACGATCACTTTGATGTCATAACCTATGAAAAGTCCGCTCTCTATAACACCGGTGATTGCCTTCAGTTGTTCTTCGAGCGAAGAGTCGATGTAGTTGAAACGGGTGTCGAGGATAAAGTTGCCGTTTTCTGTAAAGATAGGTCCGTCTTTGCCACGAGCGGGACGAAGAACAATCTCCGAGGCACCCAGCCGCTGCAACTCATGCTCTACATAAGTCAGTGAGTCCGGAAAGACCTCTACAGGGATGGGAAATTTGCTTCCCAGCTGATTCACACGCTTGCTGGGGTCGATGATGATGAACGTTTTGCGGCTGCTTCTAATCAGTAGTTTCTCTTTGAACATCGCTCCGCCACGTCCCTTAATCAAGTTCTGTTGCGGATCTACTTCGTCCGCTCCGTCGAATGTCCAGTTGGGGCGTTTGTTCCAGAGGGTAGTTTGGGGGATGCCTAGCTGTATGCAGGTCATCGAGATTTCTTGTGAGGCGGGAATCACTTCGATATGCAAGTGCTCTTCACGAATTCGTCGTGAGAGTTCGAACAGAGTCAGGTAGACTGTAGAGCCGGAGCCGGCTCCTATCACATCTCCGTCTTTTGCCGTGGCGGCAATTTCACGGGCTACGTGTTCTTTTGCCTCCCGGTTGATGATGGAGTCCGACCATTGCAGGTGTTTTATCAGGTGATTTTTCCAATCCATAAATTTGCGTTCTAAATCGTTTTCGTTTTAAGTTCCTCTTTTCTATATAACGAATTTGTGAATCTGTTTGTTTGTTCGTTTCAAATTCAGAAGGAAAAAACTCATTAGCGGCAATTCAATCATTTAAATCGTTAATAAACGATTCGTTAATTTTTAACTTTATTGCGTTAAACGTTAACGAACATCTGCTTTTTATTAAACCGTGTTATAAGTTAGGCTGCTTTGGCCTGAAAATTTGGAGATGACCGAAAAGTCCGTATCTTTGTACTGTGTTTTTCATAGTATTAGATTTAAGGTTAACAAAGATTGGCTGTCTGGGATAGATAGCCTTTTTTTTGTCCCTACCATTCCTTACAGAATCAGCCAGATCGCAATGATGTGTCCGATACTGCCTCCCAGACAAAACAAGTGGAAAGTGGCATGCATATACGGTTTGCGCAATGAATAAAAGACAGCTCCCACAATATACGAAACTCCTCCGCCGATCAGCCACCAGAAAGCAGTAGTGGCTCCCAACTCTGCCAGATGATCTAACAAAGGTTTCATGGCTACCAGTATACAGGCTCCCATACCTACGTAACAAGCCGTTTCGAGATTACTGTGTTCTTTCAGCTTTTTGAAGCTAAGAATGAAACCGGCAATAGCCGACAGCCAGACGAAAGCGAAGATTCCCCATCCCCATCCTCCGGCATGCCGCAGGACAAGTAGCGTGAAAGGAGTGTAGGTGCCCGCGATGTGCAGGTAGATAGCTCCATGATCGAATTTGCGGAGCAACTCTTTCAGTTTCCCCGGACGGCTGCCATGATACCACGTAGAACTGACATAAGAGGAAAGCATCCCCGCCAGATAGACGGATACACAAGCAACTGCCCACTGCGGTTCCATATTCTCGGAAGCCTTTTCCAATAGGAAATATCCGGCCACGATTCCAAGCAGGATGCCTATTCCGTGGCTAAGGGTATTTGCCCATTCTTCTATATGATTGTATCGTTTGTTCTTCAATGTTCCTTTTTTTGAATGGTTAAGTCACAAAAAATGTTGAGTCGCAAAGATACTTTATTTTCTGTAAAGCGTTTCCCTCCTTATTCTTTTTTTAAAATGATTTTTCCTCCATATTGTCCTGCCACTTGCTTGCGGAAATCAATGAATGCCGCATATTCATCCGGACTGTAAACCCCTTTGCGCATAAACAATCGGTGAGTGATGTAGATTTCCTTATCTTTCACCTGAATACCGGAATGGAAACTGCCGAACTTGCTTTTCACGTCAAGCGGTTTCGGAAGTCCTTCGATTACATATCCTTCCGGCAGTTGGATGCGGATGCTGTCGGTATCTGTGTATCCGTAGTTGATGTAAATGGGATAGGTGCGCTTCGTCACAGGAGGAACACTGAATTCTTTTCGGAACACATTGGTGGGGATAAACAGACGGTTGCCCGTTTTATGCCCGTATTGATTGCTGGTGGCAGTGTAGTCGAAGGTGATAGACGGATTGGGTTCCTTGCACTCGCTGATTTGCAGGTTCTGAATATCGGCTTGGGATAAGTTGATGCTTGAACGGATGCGGTCTTTTTGTTTGTTGGGCTCCAGATAGACGATGCCTGCTTCATTCTCATATTGAAAAATCCGGGAGATTTCGTTCACCTCTATCCGTGCCTCGGCTGTGGGGGAGAGGGTGATGTTGGCAACGATGTGCTGTGTGTTCAGCGAGTCGGGATAGGTGGGCAGGCGATACATCTGGCCGCCGGTCGGTTCGATGAGTAAGGCGTCGTGTCCCGCAATGTCTTGGTGGACATAGCCGAAGGGAAGCGATGGATTTGTACATTCCAGCCAGAGCGTATCTTGGGGAAGCGGAACTTGCAGGATGACGTGATTCATCTGGTTGGCACTGGAGAAGTCTGGTAGCAAGCGCTCGTTGGTGGTGCTGATGACTGTATAAGTGGAAGCAATTCCCAACTCTTTCAGCATGGCGCGGGTGTAATTGGACAATCCTTTACAGTCGCCGAATCCCGTGCGGCAAACATCGGCGGCGGCAATGGGCTGTAAACCTCCGATGCCTAGTTGGATGCTCACGTAACGGGTGGTTTTGGCCAGATAATCGTAGATTGCTTTCACCTTGTCCCGGTCGGTAGTGCAGCTGGCTGTCAGTTCGTGCAGCTTGGCGCGGAAAGGTTCGGTGAGCAGGTCGCGTCCGTTGAGCAGTTGGTATTGCCATTCTCCGTACTTTTGCCAGCTGCTCATATCGCCTTCCGACTTGTCGTACTTGAAAGCGGAGGGAGCAAAGTAGACACGTGGAAATAGCTCGGCGAAATCCGGACCGAAAGGTTCTTTGATGATGGGAGAGAGCTTGGAAGCGGTGGCTTCGATCACTTGCTTCCCGTCGGCTCCGGTGGACTCCTTCACTTCGATTTCTTTTCCCTGCGTGTTCAGTTCGCGGTATCTGCATCCTTGTCCTGCGGGCAGCTCGATCCGGTAAGTCGCTTTCTCCACTCCCTGGTTAAATTCTGCCTGCGGGACAAAAGGGAGATAACCGATTAGTCCGTTGTTGCATTTCATTTCCCATTCGTATTTCACTGTGAAAGGGAAAGAAGGATGATTACATTCGTAATAATAAAAATAATCGTCCGTGGTAAGCGAAGAGCTGTATTCACTTTTCTGTAGTTCGGATTTCTTTATCTTACGTACACTTTGTCCGGTGGCATTGAGGATTTCTCCGGAGAATTTCTGCAAAGAACGGAACATGTCACATCCGCAGAAGAAACGGGCTGCCTCCAATCCTTTACGGTTGAGGACGCTGATTGTCAGGCTTTCTTTTTCTATGGATTGGGTCATAGATTTGCAGAGAACCTCTGTGCGTGCTTCAACGATAACGGAATTGGCATCCTTGAGAATATCCTGTGCACATGCCGGCTGTATGTGCAGACTTAGGCAGATAAGGACACAGGACAGACCGAATGCCCGGCATATCCTTTGTTTCAGGATGGGGTGGCTGGAACGGATCATTGGTGTAAACAGGTAAAGTTTATATTTTTTTGAGCACGATGAGTGCGTTGTTTTTTTCGATTACTTTGGCCCATAGTTCCTGCAGTTGTTTGTATTGTTCGGAAAGGAATATGTAGCCTTTCAGGTGGAATACATAATTGAGCAGGATTGTATTTCCCTGTTGCTGAATCATATATTTACACTGTAATCCGTCTCCTTCCGACCGGATAGATTGTGATTGAGGAAGTTCTTCCACTTCATATCCTTCGGGGAGAGTCAGCGTAGACAGCATCGTGAATTTGTACGGGTAGGGAAATTCGATGGGAAGTACCCGTTCCGTCTGGATAAAAGGATTGCTTTTCAATTGCGGAAAGAGCATTGGATTGATATAAAGGTGATCGTCCGTTCGGTCGGCTTGCAGGACGAAGTCAAACTCTTCTTCTATCAGTGCCCAGTCATTTTCCTGCTTTTTCACTTTCAGGTTGGTGACAGTGAGTTTCTCTTTCTGGCTGACTTTGTTTTCAGGATTCGAAACGAGATTGTCCTGTTTATGATTTTCATTTGCCTGATATTCGATGGCTTCCTGCCCGTAGAGAACCGTGCTGCGATGTCCTTTCACTTGATTTCCCTCTATTCGAGCATCAATCTTCATAAAACTTTTGTTGTGGGAAAGAGCCATCACGTTCACCCATTTCTTTTCTTCTTTCTCTTTTAGGGAAAGCATGCGTGCTTTGTTTACAGACAATTCAAGCGGCAATATATTAAAGGCAGGTACGTCCATAGAACTGTCTAAAAATACATATTTTTGTTTGTTTATATCGTGGATAGCAACAAAGAATGTTTTTAGTTTTTGCAGAGAAGGAAAGTTGTACGGCAGCATACCTGATGAACGTCGGCTCATAACCACCGGATAGGCTTCCAGCCCGAAGTCTTTCAGGATGCTGATAAGGATGAAATTCAGGTCGGCATTACTGCCGCTTCCTTTCTTGATTACTTTTTCGAGCTCTTTGCTGTAGAGCTGATACCGTCCGTTCCAGGCCATTTTCTTTTTGAGCACCTGGAAGGCGCAGATGATTTTCTCCTCGAAATTCATTTCGCTGTTGTAGGCTTGTTTGGTTTCAGGGCGGAAAGGGTTGGTGAGTGAGAGGTGTTCGCCGAACTGTGTATTTTCCGGTTTGAGCAACTGCTTGTCTACATCTTCCCATTTCTGGCTGTATGGTTTGTATTCATTGGGGGTGAATTGAGTGCCTTGCAGATCGAAGCTCACTTGCACCTTATAGTCTTCCGGACACCAGCAGTAGGATTCGTCCTGACGGATAGCCGGAAGGTTGCGTGAGATAAAGGTGGTTTCTTGTGCCGAAACGGTGAAGTCTTTGCTGACTCCACCCGCACCGGAGCCTTCACGTTCTGTGGCATGAATGGAGGAGTCTCTTTGCTTCACTTGTATGTAGTCCTTTCCCCGGAGTTCGATGTTGTAGACAAATACATGAGGGATGGTGATTTTATACTGGTTGTAGAGCATCGGGAGTTCTTCCTGCATCATCCAGTTGTCGATGTGTGAGAAATAGTCGGAGTAGAGTTTGTAGTGATATTCGATGATAGTGCCCTCTTTGACAGCAGGCAAAGAGAATTTTAGTATTTTATACAGGTTATTGAACCGTTCGAAAGAGATGGATTCCCGCTTCATGGGCGTTTTTATGCATTTCCCGTTTTCCATATTGTAGGAGCAGCCTTCTATCTCACTGGCTCTTTCCTGTCCTTCATCTTTATCGGTAGGAGAGTAGTAGGGAACGGACACGTCGGCGTATGACACTCCTTGTGGTTTCAGGATTTTGATGCGTACCCAGTGCTCGGTAGTTAGTTGAAAACCGTCATGGTAGATGAAGTCACTTTGTCCCTGATGGAAGAGATAAATAGCCGTAGCGGTGGTGTCCGGGGCATAAGAGGTGAGAGACAGTTCTTCTTTGGAGGGTTTTCCGTATTTCAGATTGGGCTCTATGGTGGCTGTTGTGGCTTGCTGTGGGTAGACAGGCGACAGGAGCTGTAATAGAAATGCGCAGAGAATGAATAGTTTTCTCATAATTGTGTTTTTGTAGTATGCTCACAAAGATAAAAAAAATAGAGAAAGGTGTATCACCTTTCTCTATTTTAATTTTGTTTTATGTATAAAATATATTATACCAAATGTCCGATCCATTCTTCGCGGTCGCCGGGGAGAAGGTCGATAACGGGAACTTCTACCATCGTGTAGCATCCCGGTTGTTGCTTCATGGAAGCACGTGCCACGCATACCAGTACTTGTGCGGTCAGTGCGGGGTTATTGATACGCATATTAAATTCGAACAACTGGTTCTGTGTTTTGCCGGATACACCTTTGCGAGTCAGATTTACACCATGACCCATATCCAGCAGGGCGTCTACACTCGGAACGAGTTTCACGTGTGTTTCATCGTTCACGAAGTAAGGATCTGCTTTGATGGCAGCGGCTACTTCTTCGAATTTATATCCGTCTTTCAGTTCGATGTATACCATGCGGCGGTGGATTCCCGTGGA
>ERZ791635.334-NODE-334-length-28685-cov-4.07744_pt1 | contig 28685 bp, 32 predicted proteins | sample MGYA00510056_ERZ791635 | MGnify/ENA primary metagenome ERZ791635 (study PRJEB30046, sample SAMN00715187) | human gut metagenome | study: EMG produced TPA metagenomics assembly of the A metagenome-wide association study of gut microbiota in type 2...
CCATTGTGTCTCATTGTTTTCGATTTAAGTGATTGATTATCAATGGTTTGTATACTTTCCATTGGAAAGGAGACACAATGGGAACAATGGTTTGACCAACTTTTTTAGGGGGGACTGTCGAGATTTTTGCCAAAGACACAATGGAACAATAGTTTCACCAACTTTTTTAGGGACTCATCCTCTTTGAGAACCCATATTCCCTATCATTGTTTACTGCTGGTCCCTGCCACCGGGGCCAATATCCTCGGCTTGGGAACACAAAAAACCCGGGCTCCACTAGACCCGGGGCGGAGAAGTTTTCTAAAAATTCCAGCTATAGCCGATCTCATATCCCGATCGGGTCAGCTCGAAGTCCCGCACATAGGATAGGTTTACTCCGAAATTTCTGTAATATATGCCTCCCCCAGCTCCGATCTGTCCGAATGAGTTAGCCGAAGCTCTAAGAAATGGGGACCATCTCGGGGACCTCGTTTCTTTGATTTGTTCTCGAACTGGTACATACTTGTATGTGAGATGCTGGAGAGTGTTGTATTGGACTGTAGCCTCCCAGACAAATTGGCCAATTTTGGGATCCTTGAAGAATGTTCCAGCGTATTTTCTGGTCGTGTTCCAGTCCAATATTGTCCTTTTTGCGCTCTCCAGAGTGTCCACCTCCCCAAAACCCCCTCCATTTGTGATTTCTGGGGGTGTTTGGGGAACCTTTTCCTCCTGGCCCTTATAGATATATATCAATTTGATTGGATTCCTAAAACCCTCCCATTTTGGAGCCAAATCCGGGACTTTGATTTCCCCCTGAATTGGGGGTAAATCGACGTACTTTACAACGATCTTTTCCTCGACTGTTTTACGTCCTAACATGAAGCCTATACCTACAAGAACTATCGTGCAGAGTACTTTTTTCAATACCTCCATACCGTGTCCTGCGGGAGGGTTTTAGAAGCATCTACGTGGATGAAACTCCCGTCGACGCCTATCCTACGAATGTGTAATGCAATGGCTGCCCGGAGGATCTTCATCCGATTGGGGCCAGAGGCACACCGGATGTCCACTGCCAAACCTTGAGTGTGAGCACTGTTGCCGGACCGTCCTTTGGACTTGTCGTGTTCTTTTGAACGATAAGCGCAATTGAGGACGATGGGAATGCCTGCCTTTTCCCGGAGGTCATCCAGGAGATTGAGAAAGTCCTGGTCCATGTTTTCGATGGAGCAGGACGGATTGCATCGCTCGAATTCTTCGGGCTTAAAATACTTACTTGTCTTCATGGCATTCAAAATCTATTTGAGTCTTCTTGCTGACTGATCTCTCCATGTACGACCGGAGAGCCCTGAATATGGGATGATTTGAGATTATAGCTGAATTTTCGAGAAAGCTCCAAAACTCCGTCCCGACTACAAAAGCAGCGAAGAAGTTGGCAAGGTTGAGACCCCCCAAGTTCGGGAGGACACACACGTCAAGCATGTAGGCCATGCCAATACCGATAATGCTGAGCCCCAACTTCCAACACGTGTCCCACATTTTCTCGCTTCGGAACACATATTTTTGATGAGCTCGTTTGTGACGTTTGTAGTCAGCAATATTTCCAGTTATGAAATCGACGATTATGGCAATACAGACACAAAGGATGAGGACCTGGACCGGAGCTAAAAGCCCCCAAAACCCTACAATACTCCCGCATATCCATTTTCCTGCTCTCATGACTTCCCCCTCCATATCTGTGAAACTTATAACTTTTTACGTCCTATAATCATTTTACGAGCCGGAGACTCCTTATATTCAGTACATTGAGTCAATAACCGCAGAGCTTTAAGGTGATTTATAGCCTTCTCGAGGTAGGCCTCCCCAATATTCCGTGCTTCGTTAGAGCTACGGACGATGATGTTGTCCTCTACTCGAGTGCTGAATTCGCCATCTTTGTACCTCACCCCAAAGGCAGTGGGGTTGATCGGGTTGTTGACGATGAATCGGGAATATGCAATATATGCAATGGCGATCTTGAGTCCTTCGCTTCGACCATCCCCGGAACAGCCACCATCATAATACCCGCCTTCCATGGCGGCAGTGTACTGATCTTTTGTAATGGTTACGTCCCCGTATTGGAAAGGCCCGGGGCCAGAAAAGTCTGTCTCGTCGAGCCATCTGTAGAGGTTGGCTCCTACGGCATCCACCAATCTGAGGGTCTCAGCCTCCCGGATGTATGGCTCCAGTCTGGCCGGGTCGTTGATGTTCTCGGCTATCGGCCGAACATTCCGAATGTCGTTAGAGTTGAGTATCATCGGGCATAAGTTTTATAATCTCCTCGTCGTAAAGCCCATAAATGAGCTTGAGCATGTTTCTCTTCTGAACAGTGGAGAGCATCTGGTCCCGGATAATCTCCAGTACCTGAGTCATGTTGTCCTTGCCAATTCTGTCTGCTATAGACTCGCCGGCATTGTAAGTGAGAGACTGAATAGCGAAGTCGGGATTTTCCAAAGGAGCCCACCAGTACTCAAAGATCGATACGAAAGTCTCCTCCAGCTGCTGACGCTCCCGGACTGTAACAGAGTTGTAGTACTTGTAGGCATTGGTCATGAGATCAGCCCCAAAGTTAGCCCCCACGTCAACAGCTCGAAGAATGGGAGGCTGCTTGAAGGCTTGACCAATGTTCTCCGGGATGACTCTCTGCGTTACTTCGAATGCTTTGTCGTAGTTCTCTCCCGAGAACTTGATGAACTGAGGCACCTCGTCTTTTGACTTGCACTGGATGTACCACAATTGAGAGGTGTTTTCGTCTCCTTGGAACTTGTTGAGCTCTTCCTGAGTCTCATTGACTTGGGACTCGTCCTGGGTCTCATCTTTGATGTCTACCAAAATTCCCGCCGTCAGGAAGTTGGAGCATGCGTTTCGACCAGCTACGTTAGCAAGTGCTTCCTCGGTCCTCATGTCAGTCATCTCAGCGATGAAGAGGGGGACCGGGTAAGAGGGACTGCCTTCGGAGTCTCCGGAGAAGTAGAGGATCTGGCCATTGTAATTGTCCCACCCGCCAGCTTCTTCTACCTGGTTCAGAATAACCTCCGGATCCGGGTTGAAGAGATGAAACCACTCAATGTCAGACGGGGACCACCGGGATCTCGTCTTGTCTCGGTGACCCCAGTCGGGGTGATATGCCGTCCGGCCAATGAATCCATCGTCGTCTGCCTTAGCAAGTCGGAGTGACTCGAACGGAATGTGGTGGATAGAGCTGACGCGGAAGTTCATATTGTAGTTAACATGGATGGCGAACCCATGCCATAACGTGAAGTCTTTGCATACCATGCGGAGGATCTTGTCAAGCTTCTCCCCTTCTTTGTTGACCCGCAATTTGTAGATACCCGGATCTTTGAACCCGTGACCGTATACGAAGTCATTGTATATGCTCAAGCAGGCATTGCCGGTCTTTGAAGCCTGAACAATCTCGCTGACTGTCTGGGGAAAGTCGTTGGTATCTCCGTATGTTTGGATGCCGTATTGTCTCCAGTCCCGGGATTCGAACTGAGGAGCTGATTTGATCTGTGCAACTTTCATACTGGCGTAATTTTAATAGTAGGAGGGACGGGAAGCGACCCCGTCCTATTACCAGTCCTATTTGGACCCTCCTTTTTTGGCTCCCTTCTTGGGAGCCTCTGAAACGGGATTGACTATCCGGTTGTAAGCCTCTTCGATCTCCCCGGCAGACATTTGCGAGTCTGCATAGGCTTCTTTGATGGCTTCCAGATCCATCCCAGCGTCAATGAACTCCTTCACCTCGGTGTCGATGTCGGCGGGCTTCTCCTCGGTCTTCTCCTCGGTCTTCTCCTCGGTCTTCTCCTCGGGCTTCTCCTCGGGCTTCTCCTCGGGCTTCTCCTCGGTCTTCTCCCCGGTCTTCTCCTCGGTCTTCTCCTCGGTCTTCTCCTCGGTCTTCTCCTCGGTCTTCTCCTCGGCCCTCGCAGAATCGAGAATAGCGTGGATTGCTCCCATGGCTTTGGAGTACTCGTCGAGCTTGGCGTTCAGCTCGGTCTGTTTCTTGTTCAGCTCTTCGAGTTCGGCTTTCACGGACTCGATCTGCTTGCTCAGGACCTGAGCCTGGCGCTTCTTGATTTCCACGTCCTTGTCCGGCATCTCCTTGCCGTAACGTGCCATGAACTTCTCCAGCCGGTCGTTCAGGTCTTCGGGGACCCGGGTGAAGTACGAAAGAGCATCCTTGTTGAATGCGATGTGGTACAAGCAAAGCTCCTCCGTGATGTTTCTCGGAGTGAGGATCTTGCTGAACTCTTTGTTGATTGGGTCGTGGAGCAGAGTACCTGCTCGGAGTTCGTAATCTGGGTGTGCTACGTTTTTCATCTGTTGTTCTGTTATTCGTCTTAGTGCTAAGTCGGCTTCGATCAGGCAGAAGCCGCATCGGGAAACTGACTTATTCAAAAAGTACCGAGAAAGTTCATCTACTTCTCGATGGAGAGCGGGGTTCTTTTCCAATTCCAATGTATGGGCCCGATAGGCTTCGCCTTTCAGGGACCCATACTTGGATTGGTAAGCTCTCAGTCTTTCGAGCATGTCAGTCATGAGTGCTACGGTTTCGGGGCACCTACATAGGTGCTCAGAACGATGACATACTCTCCGTTGATGTACAGCTTCCGGATGTTTGCGTCGTCAATCTTGGCACCCCACTGGGTTTCCGTCTGGGTGGGCCCAGAGTTGTTGGTGTAGTACAGTTTGGGCGGATTAGCTGCGGCTCCTGTAGTACCATTGATGAAGATGTAGTTTGCCGGAAGTCCCGATCCCGGAAATGCAACAGCCGGATTCGGAGACGCAGGAGCTGCGGGCATGTTCACTTTGGTAATTGCCTGACAGCTGTCTCGAGTCAGGGTGATGGGAACCCTGTTTCCTACGGTCGCCTCACTGCCATCCAGGAACTCCATCATGCCCTTTACCGTACACCCGGTGCTGCCTCCGACAAGGAGTCCCTCGACCATGAGGTCTGTGGTCTTCTCGTCCGTGTTGAAGAGGCTCATCGGGAGCGAACCTTCCTGAGCGATGGTACCGTTGGCCAGAGTTACCTGGTAAGCGACGCCGTCGGTCATTTCGGTAGTGACAGTGATTTCGGTGAGCTCCAGACCCGAGTCCCAGCCATACACCTCGTACTTGGTGTCCCCGTTGTCTCCGGTGTCGTTGTTCTCGACGATAGCGATGACGCGGGCATTGGTCAGGCCGTTTACGAACTTCTTGGCTGCTTCCGACTTCTTGAAGATTCGGACGACCACGTTGTGCTGGTGGGTCTTGAGATACGTGCCAGCATTGATGGTGTCCGAGCCAACTGTTGCGTTGGGCAGCGAGTCGACTTCGTAACCCGTGGCACCGGCCTTGAGGATGAGAGAAGAGATAACGTTGTCAGTTACAACAGACCTCGATTTGTCGACGTCCGAGTAGCTGAGGAGAATCACCCTGGCGGTGGTGCCGGCGATTGCCGGCTTACCACACACCTGGTTGGTGAATCCTGTTTTGATTTTAGAACAATCAAGTCCTGCCATTTTCTTAGATTTTTGAGGATTAGATACCTACCGAGAACAGATCCGGGTTAGTGAGCTTGGCATCCGCCCGACCCATGAGTTCTACGTAGACTACGCGGTCTTTGTACTCGTACCAGACCCGCATCTTCTCGAAGCTGTCGATTGCATCAACACCTATGCCGAGGACGCTCTTCGAGGTGAAGAGAATTCGATGGGGATTGTTGAGCTTCTTGCCAGTGTCTTCCGACGTAGCGATGATCTTGTCCCAGATGGGCATTGCGATGACCGGGATGCCATTGAAGCTGAGAGCCTCCATGCCATTCAGCAGAGCCAAGCGAGCCGACTCGAGGCAGCAAGCGTCCATAAGAGACTGCTGATAGGCATCGTAGACCGACTGGGTAACGAGGATAAACTTGTCAGACTGCTGACGGAGCAGAAGCGGGGCACTAAACACGACCGACTGGATATATTCCTTTGCCTTGGCCGGAGTAAGCTTCTGAGCTGCATAAGATGCCCCAGCATTTTCCGTAATGGTGGCTCCGCGCTGGGACGGATTGGCTGTAACCTGGGCGGTAATCTGTTTCCAGAAACCGTTGATGATGGTGAAGAATTTCAGGTCGAGCCCATCCGTAATGATACCGCTGTCGGTAACGTTCTTGGCGTCTTTGTCGTTGAACCAGAACAGGCGGTACCAGAAGTCCATAATTGAGCGCTCCAGAACCTCGATGACAATGTTCATGTAGTCCGTGTCCGTGAAGTCCGGAATGTCGACACCGGTGCGAAGAGAGTAAATAGTTGCCGACTGTTGGAGGTCAGTGTAACACTGGGACAGAAGGATCTCCCAGAGACCGGGCTCCCATTTCAGCTTGCGGGTGTTGACGTTCCACGGCTGAGGAGTCGGGTTACACCCGGTGTTGACCACGCCGACCATGCCACCCTCGCCGATGTAACCCACCTCGGTGTTAGTGACGATGTCGGGGAAGACTGTGTGAATGGAGTTGATGTCAGGACCCTGAATGGTGTCCTCCATAATCATCTCTGAGATTGCCTGAATGACACGTCCACAAAAAGTGAACTTATCCATGTCGAGGAATCCGCCGTTTTTAGCTGCCATAGTTCTTAAAGCTTTTGAGTTTGACTACTTGAGGATCTTTTTTGCAGCGTTGACCTTCTGGAGCTTTTCGCGAGCTTCGTTCTTGAGGTCAGCTGCCGAGGGTTCGGTCTTCTTGCCTCCGGGCAGAACCGTCTTGCGGTTCTTCGGGCGGTAGTTGCTACCACGGAGGTTGCGGAGTTCGTTCTCCTGCTCCGCGATGAGGTTCGTTGCCTCGTCGAGCATCGCCTCCAGTGCTTCAACGCGGTCCTCGAGAGACTCGGTGTCCTCCATCTCGATGCTGGTGACGATGTTGTCCTCGACAGTAACCACCCGGCCGTCTTCCAGAACGACAGTGCCCGACGTCTCGCCGTTGGCGAGAGTTGCCTCTACACCTTCGGCCAGATTGTCCTCTTCACCTACGGTCTGGAGAACGACCTGACCCTCAGCATCCAGATAGTCGAAGTTGGCGGGAGCGCCTTTCTTGCCATTCCGGAATGCCTTGACTTTGCTCATGAATTTTTCATAAGCGCTTTTTTCGTTTTTTGCCATAGCATTAAAAATTTGGTTTGTGTTGTATGAATTGATTTTGGAAATGAATCCCAAGTCAAGAAGGGATTTGGCATCATGGACGCGCTCCTCATGCATGACATTGCGGAGCCGTTCCCGGTCCTGACCTGTCCTCTCGACGTACACGTCGAGAATAGCCTCCTCCTCCAGAGCAAGCTCCTCGGCAATGCTGCGAGCATCGTCGGAAGTGAGCCAATCCCCGACAGGCATGTATACCCGGTGGATGAGTGCCCGGCAATTCCTGTTTGCCGACCGGTTCTCTGCCGGAGCTGTCAACAGGATGCACACTGCCATCGAGTGGCATCCCCCGACAATATTTGTATATATCGTCCTCCCGCTCATGCGAAGAAGATCGTAAATCTTGAAGCCCTCCTCAACAGAGCCCCCGTCACAGTCAATGTTGATGCACACCTCCTGTTCATCGGGGTGTTCATCAAGTACCCGGCGGAAGGTCTCCACGGAGCAGATCTCTGGGGTCCCACCCCAAAGCTCCATCATGACCCGATTCTCTTCGGAGTCAATTGCGCCTTTTAAGTTGATGAATATCATGTGCCAAATTATTTCGATACAAATATAATTATTCCTAATAGATATTGAAATACTATTTGTGCTGGATTATTTAAAAATTAGCCCGGTCCTGAATCTGTACGTAGTTAGCATCTTCCCTCCGGATGTCTTCGATTGTAGCAATCACTCTCACCTGGCCAAATGCTTTTTGAATTGCCCTCTCCATATCAAGCCGATTCATGGGCTCCGACGCCTCAGCGAATGACCGGATAGCATATCCTCCGTCCGATCCAACTTTAGTGAACGGTACTCCGCCACCAAGTTCGTTTATGGCTGACAGAAGAGGCAGGAACATGCGGCTCGACTTCTTGTTAATGATGGTCTCGCCTCCTTCCGCCTCAATGTGCACTCCCCCAGCGGCATGACTGGGACCCTCAATGTATTTACCTCTTGCGGCTTTCGGCAGAGGAGCTGCCCAGAGGGCTGCCAACTGGACGGCTCCGAGAGCTGCAGCTGCTGCGATGAATGGGATAGCCATGGGAAATCCCATTTTAGCGGATGCCATGATGGAGATGGCAGTATTGATGCCAATCTCGAAGGAGCCCATTGCCCTCTCCCGGATAGCTTGTTCCCGTTCGATTTTGGCCAACTCCTTCTCCTTCTGTTTCTCCATCTTGATTTTCTTCTCGTTGTACTGGGCCTCCGTGATTTGGCCATTAGCGTACATGTTTGCCAATGCCTGCTCCTCCCGGCTGTATTGTTCTTCTACCTCCTGGACCCGGCGCTCTCCGAGAGCACTGGCCAAGTCGTTGAAAGCATTAGCAAAGCCGGATGCCATTTCGGCATACTCCCGGAGCTTCTCTATTCGCTCTTCCCATAAAGCCTCTTCATTCTCGGCCATCTCGAGTTGGATCTGAGCAATGGCGTCCTCGTTTCCTTGAGCTGCTGCCAACTCAGCCTCCAGGTATCTTTTCCGTATCTCATACTTGGACTTGTGATTCAACTCAGCTTGAGCGAGTTCCTTGTCGAGGTCCATTTGCTGGAGACGAAGATTGTTGGCTCGTAGCTGGGCCTCCTGCTCATAGGTTTTTTCCCCGGCAGCTTTCCTGGCTTCGATTTGTTTCTCGAGCATCTCATTCTCGAGCTCCAGCTTCTTCCTCTCGTTGTCTGCTGCCTTTGAGAGGTCCTCGGCATACTGTTCGTCGAGAGCTTGGTTGAATCGGTCAAGTTGCTGTTTGGTAGCGTCCTCGCGGATCTTTTTGATTTCCCCCTGGAGGTTCTGCTGGATCTGTTTCTCGAGTTCGGCTCTATTGACCAGGAACTGCTCATAAGCTGTATACTCTTTCTGGTACTCCTCTTCACTCATACCTCTTACGAACTGGGGAGGCTGAATGTTGGCCAGTTCCTTCATGGCGTCCTGGTACTTCTGGGTCACCTGGGCAATCTGCATGTCGACTGTGCCTCCGGAAGCTACAGCCAATATGTTGGCTCTCACCCCAGCAAGGTAGTCATTGAGCTGTTTGGCTTGGTTCTCGTAGAACTGCTTGTCAGACCGAGCCATAGCATTCAGAGCCGACTGATACTCCTTGTTAGTGATTTTGCCGTGAGCTTTTTGGAGAGCCAGACGTTCCCGGGCTCCATCCTGAGCTGCCTTGTAGAGCTTTTTCTCATACTCCATCCGGATGGCGATGCTCGTAGACTGGAATGTTGTTTGAAACCTGAGATCGTCTTCCCGGATTTTCTGCATGGCTTCCGAATTCTTCAAAGCAACCTCCAGAGCCTTATCGGCAATGGACTGCTGAGCCTCCCGGTTGGCTATTGCAGTCTCAAGAGCCAAGTTGGCAACTGCGGCTCCTTCATTCTCGATTGTCCGGAACAGTTCTTGGTATCGACCTTTCAAGTCATCGAGTTCCTTTTTGGCTTCCTTGTATTTGTCCAAGCTTCCGGACCACGTGTTGAGCTCTTCCTCCTTGGCTGCAATCACCTTCTTCAAGGAGTCGAACTCATCCATTGCAGCCATCTGTCTTTGACGAGCTGCATTCATTTCAATCTCGCGGAGCTTGTTGGCTGTTTTAAGCTGAGCTTCGGCGATCTGTTCCGACGTGGCATGATTGGCTTTGAGATTTTCTATTTCTCTCTTGCCCCGGATCTCCTCGGCTTTGGACAGAGTGTTCCGCTTGGTCTCGATCTGGTCCAGTACATACGTGGAGGCTTCGGCAGCTCGATTGTATGCCTCCATTGCCCGGGTTGCTCTCTCTTGAGCTTCCGTGTTACTGTTAAATGCGTTCGTAAGAGCAACCACTCCAGCCACCAATCCGCCCACTGCCGCTGCCACCAATACAACGGGATTGGCAGCCAAAGCCGCGTTCCAAAGCCATGTGGCAGCTGCTGCTGCTTTGGTGAGGATGTTGCCAGCTCCTTGTACGGCATTTTTAGCAGCTATCGCTTTCGTCTCGGCGAGAGTCTGATTGATGCCAACCAGCTGAACCAAGTTAGATGCAGCTCGATAAGTGGCTTCGGTCTTGGAGAGAGCTGCTTGGAGAGAAGACAAAGAGGAGAGAGCCGTGATGATGGTTATCATCTTCGTCATGGTAGCATTGAGCTCCTCGTTCTCGCTCCCCAGTACCTGAGTGGCTGTGGTCCAAAGGCCCCATACGGAAGTCAAAGCTGACGTGGCGCTGGTAACTGCCTGTATGGTTTCAGTTCCTTTACCAACGTTGGATATAGCTGTATTGACCAGGTCCTCAGCTCCTTTCAGTTCACCGGCTCGTTTAATCATCTCCTTGAACGTCTCAGAACTCGTATCCCCGGACTGAGCCATCTGGATGAGTGTCTGGGTAAGGTCGGAGAGTTCCTGTTTCAGGTTGTCCGTTGCTTTCTCGTAGTTACCAACGGATCGGCGGTAGTCCCCGAGTGCCTCCTCCTGAGCTTTGAGCTCCTCAGTGGTCTCTGCAATACGCTTGCCGAGTTCGGCTTTACGAGCCGCGTCCTGCATTGAGTTGCCCAGCTCTGCAAACTCGGCATTGTCCAAAGCCAGCTGGGTTCTAAGTTTTGCTAAACTTGCCTCCTGTTGGTTCTGGAGCTTAATGTTGTTCTGGATTTGCTTCTGGTACTTGTTCGCCTCGCTGTTGATTGCCTTGATCTGGTTGTCAAGCGCATAGTATTCTTGAGCATTCTCCTCAGTCACTTTGCCCAGAGCCTTCTGCTGATCCCTCAGCTCCTGGGACCGGAGTTTCAATTCGGCTAACGTCTTGAGGGCATCCTCAGCTGTTACACGGACGTTGTAAATTGTATTTTTCTGTTCTTCGGCCATATCACATTCGTATTAGGTCTACTTTGGTTATCTTTCCAGCTTGGAAGTTGTTTATTTTCGAAACATAGAACCAGAACCCATGCTCTTCCAGCCATACCGGGTTGAACAGGTCCAGACTTTGGATGTCAAGCGAGTCCAGAAGGATCTGGGTCTGTAGGATCTTCGGTCTTTTGAGGATATTGTTGATGAGCTTGTCGTAGTACTTAGGAACGTAGTAATTCAAATTTTTGAAATACGCCGGATATAGCCGGACTCGGGTAAGGGCGTAGCCTACACTTACCTGGGGCCACATATAGTCAGACTTATTGATGTGGACGACCATCGGCTTACTGAGAGCATTGTACTCCCAAGTCGTCTCGGTCATTTCTCCGTTCTCCCACCGGCCTCTATTGATAGTCCAGATCGGGTAGTTAGCAAGTGTGTGGGTCTTGCTCGTACTGTCCTTGTCATAGAGAGTTTGGTTGAGTCCTGCCAAGAACCCAATTTGGAACAGGAGTTTAGTGGGCTGGAGATTGACGTCCGGGATGCTGAACTTGTACGAGTCAGTAACATTGTTGTCCTTGTTATCCTCCAGCTTTATCTCGTTGGACTGGGCATAGTTGGACAACTGGAACGTAAGTTTAGTGTCCCTTCCTTTTATCAGCTTGTCAGACCAATTTTTCCCGGACGAGCTTCGTCTGTTGTAGAACTCCTGAACCGAGTATGCTCTTGCTACTTTGGTGGCTGGATCCACGACTATAGTCAGACCGAACAACTGGAAGAAAGCTTTGACTATGTCCCCCAAGCTCTTAAATCCAGTCGAAGCCAGGAGGTCATAGGTTAATCCGGGTTGAGGCTTATCCCCCGGGGAAGTTTCCGGCGCGGGAGGAGCAGTAATGCTGACCGGAAATCTCATGTCATACCGAGTGGGAGAGTAATTGCCTGTGTCGAGAGTCCCGGACACCAGTATGTGCTCTCCTGCCTCCATCGGGATGTCGACCGAAACGCTGCCGGAAGATCCCGACATCCAAGTTCTGTCCAACACTATAGCATCGGTTCCGTCGTTCTTGTAGTGGGTAACTTTGACTATCACCGAACCATTTTGGAGGGGAGAAGGATTGGACCATGCGAAACTAAACGTGATTGTAGTATCCCATAGAGTCATCCAGTTGAATGTTCCGGGTACGGTGCCCATAATCAAACGTCCGGCGACCGGGTCACTGAGAGATACCCCAGGAAGGCCTTGCCATATCACGCCGACCGTAGTGCCAATCGAGGGATCCCGGATCCAGCCAGTTCCGGATGCTTTCGGAGCACGAGGATTGTCTGCCAAAACGGGGTAAGTGCAAGGCAAAAACATTTCGGCTCGGTCGACGGGATCCACGTCGGTCTCAAGACTGTAACCTTCTCGGGCGAAGATCCACGTTACGAGATCATACCAGTTGAGGTGGGGGTAGAACTTGTCCAACTCTCGGACTTGCCGGATTGCCTCCATCGAGACCGGGGGCACGTTCGGATTCTTCTGTAGAGTTGCATACAGCCAAAAGTACAGGACTTTAACCTCTCCGGGGCCGGAGAGGTATCGCTCAGTCTGTCCCATTGTGTCCGTGTACCACTTGAGGAGGAACATACCATCCCCAGGGTCCTTCGCGTCAGTGTTGTTTAGTGTGTCGAACAGGTCAGCGGTTGCCCCGAGGATCTGGACCCCGATCGATGTATCTGATACGTCTACGATGTTCAATACTGCTCCAGCCGGGGATATGAGTGCTCCCTCATAGAATAGTTGGCAAGGAAACTTCATGTATGGCACACATGAACCTGAGCCAACTACAAAACTGAATTGGAATGCTTGCTCGTTATGGGTCGTCCTGGGCAGACTGATCCGCTGGGAGTACGAGGCATTACGGTCTTTCAGCTCCGCCAGATTGTTGATCTGGTAATTCATCGCAGGAGCATCCAGCGGGAGGTCCAGTGACCAGACCTCGCCGTCAATGCCTTTCATGAGTAGTTCGTAGTTCATATTACCACTGAGTTTGTTCGTCAATAAGCTGGAACTCGTAGCTAACAGTGTTCCGGGGAGCTTTAGTGTCCCAAGTCAGATCAGTATCATCTACGAGGACTCGTTGCCATGCCCTAATTTGATAGTTGTAAACCTGGACCAAAGGCGAGAGAGCAATCCCTTTGAGCAAGTTGAAGTCGTTCTCGTCAAGCTGTTCTGCTCCAGCTTGGACTATGTTCTTAAACTCTGGAGCTAATTCCCCCCTAGTCTCGGAGGTATAAGGATCCCGGGCATTAGCCAACACGTATCGGTCTCCTCTGTCAACTTCCTGAGTATACTTCTTGTGTTGCTCAAACATGTACGTATCCCATCCGCCTTTTCGGTTTATCCAGCGAATATAGAATGGGTTGCAAGGTACCCCCGTGTCGACAAATATGATATTCCATGCTTTATCAGCAAATGCTCTACCGAAAATGCTGAGTTTTACGTAGTCAGCTCCGTCAGCATCTTCGTCCTCAAATTCGTACACAAGCGGGATGTTGAGTCGGCCGGAAATGCCAAATTGATCTTCTGTCGATTCCCCAGTTAGCTTAACACTAACGTCGACCGAGATAGCGGGACTAATTCCCGAAACTCCTTTCGGGAACAGGGTGACGAAGTATGGGTACCCATAGTATTTTTTTACGTACAGATTCCTGTTGTTGTCAGGAGTTCTGTCAGTCAATGCCAGTCCTATATCTGACCTGGAGAAGTTGACGTTGTGTCCTCGGGGTCGTACTCCTCGGGAGGCATACCGGACATTGAAATCCTGTTCGCCAATGCCTCTGTAGGCGTATGCCGATATGAGGTTGTAGTCAATGCCAAAGTAGATTCTTGTGTCAGTGTACGGGAATGTTCTGGGACGATTCCGGAACCCAGCTTTAGCTAAAAAGCTGAGATCGTATTTCTTCTTCGGCCCGAATCCCGAGTCTCTGTAGATGTCGATGCTTTCAGTTAGTGAGTTTGCTGCTTTCACTGAACTGGGGCTATAGCCGATAAAGTTCTTCCCGTAGGCCAAAGACATGTTGTTCAGTGTTACCTTCACACTAGATGTTGATCCTGCCTGCCCAGCATATATTCTCAGGACCGTGTTATCGTATGTAACGCTTTCGGTAGGCGGGACTTGGGCAAGCCATGTCGTGGGAGAGCCAATCGTTAGGTCGGTCACAGCAACCAAGGCCACCCCATGGCCTTCTGCGTCTCCTTGGTATAGTGCGACCGTCAGGGGAGTTTCCACGTTCGCTGTGACAGAGCCAACCCGAAAAGCATACCATTCTCCGGGTTCCATCCTCCGGGGTATTACGAACTCTCTGAACCATACTTCATCGCCGCCGTCACTGTTGTCAAGCACCTCGGATCGCTCGTTGTCAATGATGTTAAGTGAGATCATGTTGGCCTTATCGAAGTTCTGAGTCTTGAGCTCAAGCCCGGGTGTTATGTTGTCGGTCTCGACTGGTATTTGCGAATATGCTGAGAACAGAGAGTCGTCAGCCGGTTGATTTGTGATTGCCATATCGCGCTATATTATATATCCGTGGTCCATATTGTTGTCAGGAGCGAAGGACTCCTCGATGAGGACCTTCATCATCTTGTCCAAATGCTGAGACAGATACTCCTCGAAGTTATCAGCGGGAGTGTCAACCAAGTCAACGTAAATGTGATTGCGGTAAAGCTCTGAGCCTTCTCGTTTTATCTTCCATGCAGTGGCATTTCCGAATCGGACCAGGTCCTTGGGGTCCGAGAAGGTGATGCCTTTGAGCTTTGCCCACTCCATGATTATCTGCCCCAGATTGGCGGGGATCTTGCCAGGGCCTCGTCCCCGAATGAGAGTGTAGAAATAGTTCGGAGCTTCGATTGATCCCCAAACTGTTTCACCTTCTCGTCCCGTCTGGACTGTCATCTGAGCATATGTTCTGCCGGATGCTTCCTGCCCGGCGTCCTGGGATGCCCGGATAATCTCACTCCTCATCTGGGTGAGACCCTCAGCCAATATCTGTTCCAGTCCTACCGCCATTTGTTTCTGGGTTTGCGAGCATTGGCTTTCTGTTGAGCCTTACGCTCCAGTTCCTTGTTCAGTCGCTCCCGGAAGAGGTGGCTCTGCAAGTTGGTGAAAAGGAGGTTGTACACCTTCCCGTATTTCCACTCCAGGATCTCGTCCGGGTCCTTCGAGTAGTCCTTGGCCAGTGCAGTGATGGTGGCCATCTCGCCAACCACCAAAGAGAGTTGAGCAATGCCGGCTGCCTTCTCCTCAGCACTGGGCTCGTACTTGAGCTCCGTCTGTTCTCGTTCGATCCAGTACTTAATGCCCATGAGAACCTCATACCAGTACTCGACAATTTCTGAGGTGTTTCTCAGACTCCATTTGACCCCAAGACATTGCATTCCTTCTTTCATCTTGTCGATGTCGGTCAGCTCCTTTTCAGTGATGATCCGGCCAAGCTCTATGCGTTGGCCGAATGTCATCTGACCACCTTGTATGTCGATTCGCTGTATCATCCTACTATTGTGAGCGTGTTAAATGGATATTGCTTAAATATCTCGGGAGCCGGGGTAAGGACCGTCGTTCCTTTGCGGGCCTTGACTGTACAAACTGGATTATACCACAAGGTCCTGTCCCCCTGGATAGACCTTAGGGTCGTGTAAGATACCTCGAACGGATTTGATCTTGAATTCCCAATGTTTATTTGTAAGAATGTGTAACCGTTAGCTCCCCCCGTACTCCCGACAGCTATAATAAATCTCTCCGTGCTGTGAAGACGCCAAGGGGTATAACCCGGAACGTCCGGGGCAGCTGAGAATAAAGGCTCGGGGGTCACGCATCGGATCATTCTGCCGGACAGATCAGTACCAACAGGCAAGTCTATTAATCTCTCGCCTATGAGATCCATGCTGGGTCCCCCAGCCCAAATACACCAGTCGGAATATATAGTCAACTCAATGCCCACACTGACCTCGTTAGCATCAAACCTGGCAGATGGGTAGACTATTCGTACCGTGTTCATCATCTCCGGGTAAAGCATCCCAAGCTGAGAGGTCTTCAACCGAAGGAGGAAGGGCCTTACGATCGTTCTCTCCAGCTCGTCTCTCAGGATGAGCCTCGATGTCGTCTTGGACTCAGCACTGAATGGGGTGTCACCTTTGTAGGCGTCATTGCCCATTGGCTCGAACTTACAGAAATAAATCATCAAAGGCAATCGCTGTCTCTGGTGGCCTCTGTACGGTATGTCATAGTACCCCTGAGTCGGCTCCTCGATGTAGATGAACGTAGTGCTGACCGGATTCCCCTTTGGGTCCTTGATGACCTCTCCGTTGAGCCCGGTCTCAAATCGAGGCATTGTGTCCACTTTGACATTCAGCATCCGAGCCTGGTCGCACTCAAATACTGCTCCAGGAGCAAGATCCTGAAGCATTACTCGGAGATAGTCTATGATAGGTAAGGTCATCGCTTCGCTGGGATTATGATTTTGGCGGACTTCATGCCAGTCGCCTTCGGCTTTATCTCAAATATCATTCGCATGATGAGCATGTCCAGGAAGTCAGGGGATCCGCCAAGAAGCTGTTTCATGGTGTCCTTAGAGATGAGCTCTCGCTTCTGCTCAGCGGAGTTCGTGTTCTTGGACTTGAGGACCGACATCTCCTGCTTGATTTTCTCCTGAACTTCGGGAGAGCAGATGATGTGGATCTGGCGCTTGTTGATGAGCTCCGCCAGCTTGAATGCGCACTCCGACTTGATGTTGTTGTACGTCTTGGAGTCAATGGCTGACTGTCCTCCGTGAAACTCCCGGATGCCTTTCAGGTAGCTCTCCAGGTAGAACCCAAGTCCGTCAGCGTCAGAGACGATGCTGGACCTGGGGACTTTCAGACCGGTAGCCAATTTGGCGATCTTCTCCTCCATCTCCTTGCCTTCCGAGAAGCCTTTGGCGATGGGGATCCGGCAGACCATGCCGTCCCAGGTTCCAACCACCCAACTGTCTCGTCCTTTTCCGGCAAGGTCAGTGCTAATGAACCGATTGCCCGTCGGGAGTACGAACTCATTGCTGAACATGTCGCACACTGCGTCATAATCGACCAGCCAATTCGGGTCGTCGTCATACTCCCAGTTGCCAAATACCAATCGCTCGATCTGCGATTGGGTCAGGTTCTGGAGAAGTCCTTCGATGTATCTGTCCGGGAGAGTCTTGTTGTCCTGGGGCAGAGCTTTGACGAACCGACGCCAAGGAGGCAGCTTGTTCTCCTTCCATGGCTTGTAGTAGTCCGTGTAGAGGAAATTGTTGGACGGGTTGCAGGTTATAAGGAGCTTGGGGGCCAACTTGTATACGTCGTTTTTCCATCGACCGATGGAAGCCTGGAGGTTGGTCTTCGCCTCGCGGATAAACTCGCCGCCCTCCTCGATCCATCCCCGAGTCATCTGCATAGATCCGAATCTCTCGTACATTGGATCGCTGGGGTTGTACTTGGCATCGATGAGGTAGATGCGGCTTTTGTTGTACATCTCGAAGAAGTTGTATTGACCATTGAAGTGGTAGTAGTCCTCCGTGATACCCCAATGGGTGAATACCTCGTAGAGGGAGGGGATGGTGTATCGGACTAGGTCAGCTGCCGTCTTACGCGCAATAAAATAAAATGTCTCCGGATAGGTGAGGGCATCGCCGGCTATCAATGAACACCCAAGATACGATTTGCCAGCACCTTTCGTGCCAGCATACAGAATGTCAGTGACTGAGTCATCAAGCCATAACCGAGCCACTTCCTTCTGCTTCTCGTTGCCTTTGGTGTCAAATTGAAGCCGGCGTCCCATTTTATTTCACCTCCATTCCTGTTATCTGCTCGAGAGTGATGCCTCCCGTCAGGTTGACATTTGTCTTGCGTCCCTGAAGCACCTGGATGAGGCTTGCAGCGTACTTGCCAACCAGTGCTCCCTCGATTTGCTGGGAATTGATGGCGTCCTCGATAGTGCCACCAATTGCAGCTGCTACCGGGTCCCCCGTGAGTTCCCCGTACTCAACAGGATTGAGTCCAGCGAACAGCCTGAATGACTCGATGGTCATCGGGCGGGAAATGTAGACGCTGCAGTCGTCGCCGTTCTTATTCACGTGAGCTTGGGAGAAATAGTTATCACTCATGAATTTGCAGTACTCCATGAATGCAAAATGAAGCTCCTCCGCATTGGTGGGCTTTACAAAATCTCCGGCGTCACGCCTTTTCTGTCCCTCTTCCATATAGGCGAGGGGACTCATTTTATATGTGCTTCGTGCCATACCACAAATATAATCAAACCTTATACAAATTAAAAATCTATTTCTACTCAACAATCCCCGGGGCCAACCGCTCCGGGGATACTTAATTTATTCGCTTACGCGAATGAGGGTCACGCCGAACCACAGGAACTTGACCGAAATACCTTGCGGCCAAATCATTCCTTCGTGGACCGTTGCGATGGATGGGGTCCAATTACAGTACTTGGTATTGACTTCCGAGTACAAAGCCCAGTTTTTCCCGAGCTGCTTAAAGTGTTTTGCTTTCATTTTTAAAAATTTTTAATTTCGCGCAGGCGAGTGCCGTCCAGTATTTGTGGGTCGAGAGAAGGCCCAATTTGGCACCAGTTCTACTGACTCTACCAGTTCTACTGACTCTGTCAGTTCTACTGACTCTGTCAGTTCTACTGACTCTACCAGTTCTACTGACTCTACCAGTTCTACTGACTCTACTCGCCTACGACTTCTTTTTGAACTTTTGAATCCGTCTCTCCGCTCTCTCCATCTGCTCGATGGATCGGTTCAATTTCCGTTTGGGGCTGATCCACCATTGGCGGATCCCGCCGAAAATCGCGAACAGGCCAATAATGGCCAACAGATAAATTGCAATCATTTTCTACACCTCCTTTCTAATTTGTTTTGTAGTTTGCGGACTTCACGCCAGTCCTCATACCGCATCCAGTTCGGACGGGCTAGCAGAGTCAGTTGACCCCGTGCTATTTGCATGGTGGTCTCTTTCAATTTGCGGGCGTAGTCCAGTACCTCCCACTCCTCTTTTGAGTAGATCCCAAGCCATCTTCGGAGCACTCCAAGTTTTCCAGTTGGGGGTAGCCCCAATTTCTCAGTTTTTTCCATGATAAACAGTGTGGACACAATAGAATTTTTATTGTGTCCGGCCTAAGTGATTGATATTAAATTGATTAGACCCTAAAATCACCTCCTTGGACACAATGGACACAATGGTTTCTATAACACTATTTCGTGATTTCCCATTTCCTATATTGGTCATTATTTCCTTCATATTCCCTATTCAGGTTTTCCTCCTATATTATTGTGTCCATTGTGTCCAGAGGTGTAATTCATTGATATTCAATCGATTACAGAGACACAATGATTGTGTCTCATTGTGTCCCATTGTGTCTCATTGTTTTCGATTTAAGTGATTGATTATCAATGATTTGGGTACTTTCCACTGGAAAGGAGACACAATGGGAACAATGGTTTCATCAACTTTTTTTAGGGGGGCTGTCGAGATTTTTGCCAAAACACAATGTAAACCATGGTTTTATCAACTTTTTTAGGGGAAGTCCCCCTGATTTGGGAACAATGGAACAATAGTTTCATCAACTTTTGGGGCCGGGGGGGTCCTATTCACCCGTGGACCCGAAGCCCCCCTGTCCTCTTTCGGTCGATTGCGGGAAAAGTTCGTCCTCCGACTCGAGAACTTCCACCCCGTCGTAGAAGACCGGCATCACCAAACCTTGAACCAGCTTCATGCCCGGCTTGAGGATGACGACTTCCTTGCCGACGTTCATGACATGCAGATGGATCTCTCCTTGATAGTCTTCGTCAACAACGCAGGCTCCAACCTGTAGCTGGTACTTGGTGGCAATGCCGCTCTTGTTGAACATGATGAGGACACACCCCCGGGGGATTCGAGCTTTGATCCCGGATGGGATGTTGATGCTTTCGCCCGGCCAGACCTGTTTGGCTTTGAAGTCTTCCGGGATGTAGAAGTCCATCCCAGCGGACAGACGCGTTCCTCTGGTTGGGGTCTTGACGTTTCTTACTTTTACGATTTTCATTTTTTAAAGTATTTTCCGAGCCGAGCTCGATGTGTTGTCGCTGACGAGAGAGCCGCTCCTTCTATAAAATTGTATCGTATGTGGAGGGGCAGCTCCTGAAATGCCTTCTTGAACGGTTGGCCATCCGATTCGAAGATCTTGCCCCAGGCATTGCCTGGGGTAACGTCTTTCATTTTTCGGAACTTGATCCACCACAAAGCCTCTTCCCGATTTATAGAACGGATGGAAGGTCTAACAGACCCCTTACGGAGCGACATTTTGAACCACTGAGCCTTCGTATTGGAGTCATCTTCTTTAAACCATACCCGGTAATATCCGATAGCTATTGCCATAAGTTGTAGAATGTTTCGTGACACTTCTTGCGGTACGCCATCGGATCCTGCCGGATACTTTGGCACTTGAGGGGCTCTTTGGGTCGGTCGATGATCTCCCGAGGCAGGACGTCATTAAAGGCCTCTTTGAGAATGCGCTTGTGAGTTCGATCCTCCCGTGGCAAGAGAAGAGCGAATCTGACAACGTCATGCCCCAGGAATGGTGACCGGAGTTCGACTGTGCTCCGCATGGAGGCTCGGTCAAGCCGAGGCATGTGGTAGAACGGAAGCTCCTGGAACACGTCTGAGAGCTGGGAGTCGTAGTCATCTACTCGGCGATAGCCCCCGAATAGTTCGTCAGCTCCATCCCCGGTCAGAATGACCTTCTCCCGGACCTTCCCCATCAACCTGAACTGAGGGATCATGGAGCCCAAGTCGATGGGGGTCTCATTATGTCTGAGACACCTCTCCAGACAATCATCATCAGGGATGGGGCCAAGGGAGGTGATGGGAACCCCTAAAAATTCGGACAATAGCATGCCAAATTTTGATTCATTATTCTCCACCATATAGAGATTAACCTCCAGGCCCATTCGATGAAGAATAGAGGCAATTATGGACGAATCCAGTCCTCCCGAAACCAAAGCCCCGACCGGGGTCTTAGAGTACGTGGCTCTGCGTCGTATGGACTCAGAAACTCGTTTCCTGAGCTCCTCAGCCAATCGCATCCTACCCCCATGGTATGTCTCACCCCGCAGTTCCCAATTGAAGTAGTCCCTACGGATGACAGTCGGAGTTACCCGCATGCTGTCGAAGGAGTAGACCGTGTTCGGCATGATGCGCTTAACGGTGTTCCACGGAGTCCGGTCATCCCAGTTGTAACCCCATTTGAACACTTCCGACTGGTAGTATCGGTCGAAGTCCTTGAAGTTCGACACCAACGGGGTTATCTCCGAGCAGATCTCCCCGAACTGGTTGTAGTAGAGCTGCTTCTTACCGAGGGGGTCAGTGAAGACAACAATGTGTCCCTTCCGGTACCAGCATATTGCCCACATGCCATCCCAGTGGTTGGCTTCGAGGAGAATGTCCTCCAAGCAGTTGGCCCCGAACAAATCCCGAAGGTACTCGACGTCGCTGGAATACCGCGTAGGATAATTGTAGATCTCCCCCACGTAAAGAAGCCACCCGTTGTCTTCGGCTAACTCGATAGGCTGAGCCAGGCCATCGCCTGGTTCAGTCTGAATGGGCAAACGGACATGACCGAGGAACCATCCTCCTTCGGCAATCTGGGCGGATTCGATGCCCCTATGCTGTATCTGGTCAATGGCGTTAGCCCTTCTTGTTATACTTATTCCACACATATCACTTTAGTTTGTTTCTGAGAGCGTCCATGAGACATACGATCCCTATTCCAATTACTACTGCTATTACCAGCCCGATGATGATGGGCTCCTCACTTCCTCCTGTCATGACTTTTCTTCGATTTTTCGAGGATCTGTTGTGCCTTTTTCTCAATCCAGTTGGTGTAGCACTGGCTCCCCGTGTGGAGCCCAGTCAGGAGCTTCGAGCATCCCGGACAGAACATGCAATCGTCAAATTGCTGATGAGCTTTAGCTCTTGCTTCGTCTATAGTCATAGCTTAGTATATTACCCACTTGGAGAGGTCATCGTTGTATGCATGGAGGGACCCAGCGAAGTAGTGCAGAGAGCCCTTCTTGAGAGAGGGGTAGGTGACTGCGAGGAGGTTGAACACGTAGTCCATCATGGCCTCGGTCAACCAGATGTCAATCGCGAAGTGCTTGAAGAAGTCGTTGCTTCGGATATAATATATCACGTGGAGGCGATTGTTCCGGATGAGGAACTGGTAGCTGACGGAGCAAGGTACTCGGGTAAGAGCCCCGGCTGTTGCCCGTGTGTCCTCCGGATCGAAGATCATGACCATTGCTCGTCTGGAGTGCGGGTCGTCCCGGAGAGTCATGATGACATTATCCAACTGGTGGAGCTCGGTCCCCTTGGAGGAGAGGTGCAGACGCTCTGAATAAGTGTAGTCGAAGCGACCCTCCTGTCGGGTCTTGCTCACCAGCTTCTGCCACAAGTCCCGCCGGATTTTCCAGCTTTTACCGGGATTGACCCCGTCTCGGTCAAGCCGGTCGGAGAGCTCTGCTCGGCAGTACTTCTCGATGAGCTCGGCCTCATCCTTGAACATGAAGTCGAGCATCTCGCGTTTGCCGAGATACGGCTTTGAGATGACAAAGCCCACTCCGATGAGTTCCTTGGTGAGCCGGTCGTCCCCGCTGAGTTCTTGGTTTTGGTAATGGTTGACCGGGACCGTGATGCCGGAAACCTTGAGCTCCCGATCCATCTCCCGGATCATTTCGAAACAGTCTTTGAATATTCTTCCCATATCAGTATTTGGATTTAATGCGAAACAGATTTACTTGATACTTCAACGACCAGAGCTCTTTGACTCGGTTCTCGGAGAGACCCAAATGCTCGAACATTGTGACGAAGGAAGTCCATATCTCTTTGAGCCGGTCCTCGAAAACTACCAGGTCTACCAGATATTGAGACTGCCGCCACTCCCGATTCTTTAGACAGTTTGCTGTCATGCCGATGTTTCCGATTAAGGTGAGCATATCTCCCGCAAAATCTTCAGAATCCTGTGCCCCCTTAGGCAGCGTCCAGTCGAAAGAAGGAGCCATGCCGTAAAGCTGGTAGAGCTCCAACGTGAAGTTGAATGCGTCGATCAGCTCCTCGTCAAAGTGCTCGTCATCGAGTTCCCACTCGATAGCATCCTTTGCCTCAGCGAGCTCCTCGACAATCTGCCAACAGAGTTTTTTGAAAAGCTCCTGATCCTCCAAGGTGTTGATGTCAAAGTTCGCGATGCGCTCTTTGAAGTACGGTCTGTACATGAGCTGGAGTTCCCCTTGGCGGGAATAAATCTCCTCCCAGCTTTTAATGAATGGCTTAAAATCTTGTGTGTTCATGGCTTGATGTTTGTGAACGGGTTACATTGCCCCGGATCGTTTTTGTGGGAGTAGTATACGGCTATTCGGCGTCCCTCTTCGGTGAGAACATGTTTGATCTCGTGCACCTCGATGGGACTGATCCGGATGAAGTCTACAACCTCCGAAATGGTTGAGAAGTACGTAGGTACCACCCCCGGAGCTTTTAACGGCTTGGGGTCCTCGAGTTCGTTGTTGATGGCCCCGATTGTAGCCACCATGTCAAGGAGGTTGTCCTCCTTGTGTGCATTAGATTCACGTGCCAGTTTCACTGCCACTTGGACCCAAGACACATCAAGAGCGGTCAGAGGCTTACCGATAATGACCGAGGCGATCTCTGCGGCCTTCTGGTTGCATTCCATGAACGGTCCGTACTGTCGCTCCTTTTCCTCCGACCGCTCATTGATGATTTGGTCAGCGTGTTTAAGTATGTTACTCATAATTTTTTTCTAATTAATTCCTCCTTTCGGAGGGTCGCGTCCAGCTATACCTGCCGGATCACTTTGATTGCTTTTTCCCTGTTAGTCATCGCTCAGTAATTCATCTTTAAGCGATTGGTTTTCTTTTAGCCATTTATCGTTTAGATCACTCCAGTAATGGGTTCCCTCCTTTGTTTTGTCCCACCTGAATGCGGCGTCTAGTTCTATGCCTTCGATTGATTCGCATTCCTTTTCGTAGTCTTTTACGTTTCTTCCGTAACTTTTGAATGCTCTTTGGAAGTTTTCCCATGCGTTGTTGTCTTCCAGGAATTTAATGAACTTTTCCATAGTTTTTAGTACGTAGGTTAGACCCCGGGGAGGGACTCGAACCCTCCTGTACCACTCCGGGGTGCCCAATGGAGTGACGGCTCCACTGGGCGAGGAGCTCTTACTTACTCCTCAGCCGGTGCGTTGGGAGCTGCTTCGGGAGCTGCTTCGGGAGCTGCTTCGGGAGCTGCTTCGTCAGCCTTCTTCCGGCCGCGCTTCGGCTTCTCCTCGGGAACCTGTGCCATCTCGCCGAGCTCCAGGTCCTTCGAGTCGACGCCCTTTCCCCAGACGTGACCGTCGTTGGTCTTGATGCGGTACTGGATGAAGTTGTTGCGGGAATCGAGACGAACTCCGATGATGATGCCGTCGGTCTGCTCCTTGGTCTTCGTGCAGATGAACTTGCAGAAGCGACCGATGTTGGCTTTGGCATTCTCGAGGTTAGCCTTTGCATCCTCGTCCGAGATCTCCTTCTTCAACGGGCGAGGTTCCTTGGGCTCCTTCGGGGCCTTGGTCTTGCGAGCCTTTTCCGAATTCTCCTCGGCAACTTCGTCGTTCTCCTTGATGTCGTTCTCGGCTTTGTACTCTTCCGTTTCGGTGGCGTTGTAAATAGCGCCCGCCTCTGCCGGATGCTCCTGGGATGCTCCCCTCGATGCGAGGATAGAGTTGATGGCGTCGAGCTCATCGCCCGTCTTGACCTTTGCCAGCTTCTGGAGAACCTTCGTGCTGTAGCTCTTGTACTTTTCGATAAACTTTTCCATAGTGTTTAGTTATTAAGTGTAGTGTAAAAGTAAGAAAAAATATCCAATTAAAGAAAGATTTTCACCAGAAAAATTGAGATTATCTCAATCTAATTCGACTGTAATTAATTCATCCTTTCGGGAGAATTAATCACAGTCGAATTGGATTGAAATAGTTTCAACCCAATTCGACTGTGATTAATTCTCCCTTTCGGGGGGGTCGCGTCCAGCTATACCTGCCGGATCTCTTTGATTGCTTTTTCCCTGTTAGTCGTCGCTCAATAATTGGTCTTTAAGTGGTTTGTTCGCTTCTATCCATTTTTCATTTAGCGCATCCCAGTATTCTTCTCCTTCTTCTGTTTCTGCCCACATGAATGCGCAGTCTAATTCTATGTTTATGTTACCTTCGCATTCCTTTTTGTAGTCTTTTGCGTTTCTTCCGTAATTTTCGAATGCTCTTTCGAAGTTTTCCCATGCGTTGTTTGCTTCCAGGAATTTGATGAACTTTTTCATAGTGTTTAGTTGTTAAGTGTAGTAATGTCCTTTTGTTTGTATCACAAATATAATACTTCTGCGACAAATACTACGATGTTTTGCGATATTTTTTCAGATATTTTTCCACCCTCGCTTTTACAGCTTCCATGAGAGCATCCTGTCCCCGGGTCTTCGTTTTCTGGGCTCTTATTACGTCCTGGTCCACTGTTTTCGAGCATACCAGTTTATTGACTATCACGACATCTTTCTGTCCTTGTCGGTCAAGCCGAGCATTGAACTGCTGCTCTAGCTCGAGAGAATAGGTCTGCCCAAACCAGATGATGCGGTGTCCCCCGGCTTGGAGGTTGAGCCCATGACCCCCCGAAGCTGGGTGCATCAAAAGAACCTGAATTCTGCCAGCATTCCAGTCGATAATGTCCTTCTCAGTTTTGAGTTCCCGGGGCTTATACTTGGCCAGAGCCTTCATGAGCCGGTCTCTGTCATGCTGGAAGGTCCAACCTATGAGGACTGACTGTCCCCCGGCATCCTCAACGAGTTCCTTCGTGGCTTCAATCTTCAACGTGTGCACCTCATGAGCCACTCTCTGTTCATCGTACACTGCCCCATTGGCAAACTGGAGGAGCTTAGTGGACAAAGCTGCTGCATTGACGGCCGGGATCTCCACTGAGTCCCCGAGCTGATCGATCATGCTGAGAACTTGTTCCTCCTCGAAGGAGTCATAAGCCTTTTGGATTTCCGGGGGCATCGGGATCTCGACTATGTTGTCAATGCGCTCGGGGAGGTTGAGGTAGTCCTTAGCTTTCATGCTCATGCAGATGTCCCCGATCTTAGAATATATTCGCTCCTGATTCTCTTTGGATATGTCGTATGAATACACAATGTGTCCATTTCGTCGGCCAGGCTTAAAGTAGTTGTCCCGGTAGTGGGATATGTACTTGCCCAAGCGCTCTCCTCTGTCCAGGAGGTACATTTGAGACCAAAGGTCCATTAGTCCGTTAGGTGCTGGGGTACCAGTCAAACCTACTACCCTGGAGAGTGAGGCCTGAACGTGCTTGAGAGCTTTGAACCGGATAGACTTTGGGTTCTTGAAGCTGCTGAGCTCGTCGATGACCACCATGTCGAATGGTAGGCAGGATCCCCCGTAGAGCCCACATAGCCAAGCCACGTTGTCTCTTCCGAGGGTGTATATGTCTGCCTTCCTGGCAAGAGCCTCCCGACGTTGACGTTCTGTCCCAGTGATGCGGGAAACTTTGATGTGCTTCAAGTGGTCCCATTTCTCGACCTCCTGAGTCCAGACTGATTCGGCTACTCTTTTGGGAGCTATGACTAATACTCGCCTGACCTCGATCTCTTTAAACATGAGCTCGTTGATGGCAGTCAGAGTAGACACTGTTTTGCCCAATCCCATATCCAGGAACAGAGCACAGTGCGTGTGGCTTATTATGTGGTCAACAGCTTGTAGCTGGTATTGGTGGAGATCATTTTCGGTCATATTCTAATGCTAACATTTTACAACCCGCGGTCGTGTCTATCACCTCGACTCGAAAGCCCATTGCTTTCAGTTTCTGGTGCATTAGTATCTGGATTTTTCTGGGCTTTTTGCCGAATGCTTTCAACTCAACAAAAACGACTTCGCCACCGGGGAACAGACAGAGTCGGTCGGGGAGGCCAGCATTGTGAATTGCGGGGAGTTTCAAACACCAGCCACCAACTCTCTCCACCTCAGTGACGAGTCGTTTCTCAATCGAGTTTTCGCACATAACACTTTTGTTTTCCGTAGATGGGGAATTTTTTATTAGACTTGCACGAATCCCATTCTGGCATGCTCTTCAACAAGTCATTTATTTCTCTAGTCTTATACCGGTCCATGTCCTCTCTGTTCCGGCCGAGACATTCACACCATATCTCAGCAACACACACGTAGTCTCGGGGGGTGGTGCCTTTGGGGTTTAGTTCGTCGGCCAGGAAGTCTCTCCTCTGGTAAATGTCCATAGAATCCCAGTTGTCCGGGAGTTGACGGTCTAAGTACGCCTCAATAATGCCTTTCCGTTCATCTGACTCGCTGTGAGAGCTTTGTTCGTTTTTGGCTATTTTCTCGGCTTCATGGCTCAAATAGAGTTTTTCCTTGGATTTGTACAGGACAACTGCCTCAGCCCATATCTGGTCTACCTCGTCGTCCAGTTCCATGAACACGTCTTTTTTGGCATTGTTGGGGACCACGTCCACTGGCATGAAGCGTCTGTTGCCAGTGGGATCTCTCAGGAATTCGCTGTCGTTGGTGGTGCCGAAAAAGACGCATTGCCGGGGATATATCTCAGAAGTTCTGGCATACGCTGGTCGGAATGAGTCTTCTGACTTAGATATGAAATGCTTCACTGACTCAACCTCCGCTTTGCGGAGACCGGAGAGCTCAGCTATTTCAATAAGCCATGCCCCCTGGATCTGCTCGAGAGCCTCCTTTCCTTGGACTGTAAGGAATGTATCGCTAAACCAGGATTTTCCCAATTTTTTGATGAACGTACTTTTGCCGGATCCTTGAGGTCCCACGAGCATAAGCACAAGGTCGAATTTGACCCCAGGATTCATAACTCTGGAGACTGCTCCAACCAGCATCTTGCGGATGGCTTCGCGAGAGTAGATATTGTCGTCAGCCCCCATGTAGTCAATCAGGAGTTCGTCTACCCGTTGGATCCCGTCCCATTTGAGGGCATTGAGGTAGTCTAGAATCGGGTGGAAGTGATTGCGTTCAAATTCCAGAGCCATGGCATCGTCGATCTTTAGCGAGGACGTTATGCCATATACGCAACCCAAATAGTTCCTGACCCCGGAATAGTCTACGTTCTTGACCGGCTCCGGCTTAACAACCCGACGCCATGGGAGATTCCCAAAAACGTACCTCTTACCGTCAAAGTCGTTCTGTCTGAACAGTCTTTTGAATCGGGGGTCGTTTGCAAATATGAGATTGAGGTTGGCATCCGACGAGAGGTACGCTCCCCGAGTATCAACCTCCAGCTCCTTCATCCACTCGACGCTCTCAGCCTCCGGGTCAACCTCCTTTTCGACTACTTCTTCCTGAGTCCGGTCATGCTCTGGATCGGCAAACTCGTACTTGGCACTGTTGATGTGGTCGTTGGCAATGGTGGTCTTAGTGTCGGGGTCATTGCGTACGAACTCCTCCATTGCTGACACACTTGGCAACTTCGACGAGGGATCCTTTACCTTGTCGTCAAGGTGGCCGAATTTGTGTATGCGGACCAGGTCAAACGCATTGCAAAGTTTACCCCCACACGGGTCAGTTCCATGATGGGAATAAGCGAACTTGTCCTCATACACGGG
>ERZ791635.388-NODE-388-length-25855-cov-8.51996_pt1 | contig 25855 bp, 31 predicted proteins | sample MGYA00510056_ERZ791635 | MGnify/ENA primary metagenome ERZ791635 (study PRJEB30046, sample SAMN00715187) | human gut metagenome | study: EMG produced TPA metagenomics assembly of the A metagenome-wide association study of gut microbiota in type 2...
GCGAGTGCCGTCCGGGCGAAAGAATTTTATTCTATTTCTTAAAAACTTCATCGCCGTAGCTCTTTCAAAAATTATGTCTTGAAATTTATTGCTATCACATCTATTAAATAGCAAGGCTATACCGTTACCATGCTCCGATAATCTCTCTACAAATTGCCACATCAGAGGCTTTGAATAGGGAGGATTAAGCCAAACTCTTCCAAACCATTCTTGACACAACCCGTCATTGTCCTTGTTGTACATTACATCTGCGGTTTTCCATAACGGGTGAACCGGAGCGCATGGGTCTAAATCAAATTTCCCCAATGCGTCTATTATTTCTTTTGGTGTGTACCATTCATCGGTAGGTTTAGCTGAACGTTCAAATTGTGTATTCATTGTTTTTATTTTTAAAACCATTCCTCATTATCTCCAACTTCTATCGAAAGCCAGTCCATTAGAAAGATTATTGCGTTATAGATTAGTTTCATTTATTCTCCTCCTTAGCCTTAACCTTACGTATTAGCGAACGGGCCTTGTTTCTCACAAGCTCCGTAATATCATCCGCGCTGTCCGCAAAGGAACACTGATAGACATTGTCCGTACACTCCGACATGAACTGTACATGGGCCTTAGCTTCTTTGCCTACCTGCATTATCTTATCGTACATCTCCAATCGGTAATCAGGATGATATTTCTTAAGAACTTGGTTAAAGTCCATTGTAAACGTTTCTATCATGTCACAGATTAGAATAATCGCATTGATGCAAGTATTGATATACTCCCTGTCTTCGGGTGACATATCAGACATGAGGCTCTGCATATTCTCCGTTTCGCCTTCGTAACTGTCAAGATATTCACGTATTACCCGATCCTCTATCTTTTGCATTTTTTCCTTTAGCAAAACGGCTTTGGCATATTGCCTGTTGATTATATACTGGGAGTGCTTGTTCTTTAGAGCAATCATTTGGCTGTCCTCCCTAATTGCTCTTCTCATTCTCTCTAAGACATCTTCGGGTAGGTCGTTTATAGTTAGTTTGTTCATTTGTTTTTTATTTTTTGCCTTTAAATCTTTCGCATATTCTTCCATATCGGTCACACGCACATACCCTGTGACTTTTTACCATACAAAAGCATGAGTTTTCAATAAAATATTTAGCGTATGCACATCTTCGGCAATACACAGTAAAAAGGATTTCTTTTTTCTTTGGCATTATCTTCGGCTTTCTCCCTCGATTTTTACCACATTAAACATTTCTTTCACCCGGTCAGCGATATAGGCTCCATATCGTTGAGAAAACTCTGTATCCGGGTCAAGATTCGTAGTCATATGGGTATAGAAATTATATCGCTGCTCATAACGGAGTTGCAATACGGTCTGAATGGCATTAATACCCGTACCAAAGTGTTTGGCATCCATAGGTTCCCTTCCTACCTCGTCAATAGCAAGATTGTGCATGCACGACCTGTCTGTGTATAGGTTCAGTCCGGAAATACCTTTCTCGGCAAACTGCAAGGCAATTTCGGCAGCACTGGTAAACTGAAAGGTCAGCCCCACATCTGCACCACCAATACAATAACGGGCGATTTTTGCCGTATAGTTCTGCATCCCTTTCAACAAGGTGGACTTACCCACCCCAATAGGTCCATGCAGCAACAACCCCTTGCTTACATCAAATACTCCGGGAATCCCCCAAACCCATTGATAAAGAGCTTTCAGCAATTGGCGATTACTATCATCAACCGTAAAATTTGGCGAGATCGCTTTCATGGATGCAACAAGTTGATTACGCCAATACATATCAGCCTGTTCTTTACTCCATTGTTTCTGATTAGCTTTGCTTTCCGAATACGATTGATTTGATACCGGCGGAGCTTTCGTCCGGCTTTGTATCAATTTTCCGATTGTTTCCATTTCTTGCTTGAGATACAATTTCATTAAACTTAGAATTGATGTTGGTTACGCTGAAATTATCAAATATCCATCCCTCTTTAATTGATGAAAGAAGATATTGAAGTGCGTATAGCAGAGATTCATCAGAAACATCCATCTGTCTTTGTTCCCTCTGAAATCTAAGTTTTTTTAATAGTTGAGACATAGCCCCTGCATCCTTGGCAGTCCAATAATAGCTATCAGAGAAAGTTTTCTTGAAATAATCCTCAAAAAGAAAGCGGGCCTTTACGTTGAGGGCTTTAGGCTCACTTTTCTTTTTTCTACCTCCCCCTTTCAAAGGGGGTGAGGGGGTATTATTTTTCTTTCTCTTTACTTTTACTTTACTTTGTTCATTATCCACATGATTAATTGAATTATTTGTGCAATTAATTGGATTGATTGCATTATTAATTAGATATTCAGGAATAATTTCAGTTTCTTTTCTTTGATAGGTGGCAAGAAGAAAACGCTTTTGTATTCCGAATGAAGTCAATATATGAAACTTCTCATAAAGCGAGTTGTCGAAAAATCCGACCTGTAAAGCTTTTACCATCACTTCCTTTACTGCGCCCTCGGAAACCCCAACTGTGTCAGCAATAACAAAAGGCAAATCTTCGTCCCACAAAATATAATACCCATTATCTTTATAGATATTACACAGCAGGCAAATAAGTATAGAAGTGGATTGAGAACCACAAGCACGTGAAATCTTTCTTATCTTAACGTCCGAAAAGAAACCGACATCCATAGGGAAATAATCTATCCCCTGTTTTGTAGGTCTGCCAGCCATATTATTTTGGTTTTAAACTCATATCTTTAGAATCTTATATTAGTCAATTGTCTACCATTTGAGAATACAGCCCATTTACCATTACCTCCGTCAACAAGTTTTAAGTTTTCTACATATCCGAAACGATTAATATTTCCACATAGATCAACTATCCACCCAGCTTCTTTATTTGGGTGTGGTCGGATGGCCCTACCTACTATCTGATACCACATAGCAAGTGACATTGTAGGACGTGCCATAACGACTGTATCAAGTTCCGGATAGTCAAAGCCGGTGGTTAATACCCCGACATTCGCCACTACCGAAATTTCACCAGCCTTGAATGCTTCGAGAATCCTTTCACGCTCACCTTTGGGAGTGTCACCGGAAACAATGGCGCAACCAGAGATAGAGTAAGTAAGCCTCTCGGCTTCTTTTAAGAACCGGGTAAATACCAATATACCTTTCCGTTTAATGCCTGTTTTTTGATTATTAACAAGCCGTTGAACTATATGAACTAAGAAACTATAAAAATCAATTCGTTCATATTCTCGTTGTACCGATCTGTCTGTATAATCAGCACCAGTAGTGTTAACTTTTAAATTCAATTCGTTCCATCCGGTAGGATTCATTGGATAATAGTTCAACTTAGACAAATATCCCATATCAAGTAAAGTTGATACCTGTACATGATAAATTACCTCTTTAAATATTGCCGGACGTGTGCGAGTGATAAACTTTAGCATAGCCCCAAATTCCTGACTTGAAGAAAGCCTGTAAGGAGTTGCAGTAAGACCAAGTATCTTGCAATTTACCACTTCAAAGAATTTTTTGTACATTCCCTCCTTGGGATTAACAAGGTGGCATTCATCCACGATGATGTTCTTGAAATGGGTGAACAGTTCGGGTTGATTCTTCACACTGCCGATGGTGGCGAATGTTATCCGGCTTATTTCTTTTGAGTTAAAGGATGCAGAATAGATGCTGCAATCAAGAATACCGTATGAACAGAGTTTCTTGAAATTCTGTTCCAGTATTTCCTTCGAGGGCTGGAACACCAAGGTATGTCCATCAAGTCTTGCGGCTATATCCGCTATAATAAGGCTCTTTCCCGATCCCGTAGGTAACACCATGATAGCATTTGTTTTCTTCGCCTTGTTGTTGAAGAAAGAAACGGCAGCATCAGAGGCTTTCTGTTGGTAATCACGTAGTTTGTACATATCTATCTTCTGATTTAATGATAAAAGGGGAATCCTCACTAAGTTTGGACAGAAATGCCCGAATTATATAAGCCTGTTCCTTACTTAATTCAACCGGAGAGAATGAACCATCATCATTCTTGACCATCATGACAAATGTTCCTGCTTCCAAATCATTCATATCCCTTTCTCCTTTCGTAACTTCTTATTAAGTGCCTTGTAATACTTGATTAGGTGCTCGTACTCAAAATCAGACATCTTAGAAGTACCAGCAGCTTTCACTTTCAGCAAGTCAAATTTCTGTTGTCCGATTTTAGCAATTAGATTTACCCGATAGCCTTCCAAATGGTCAGCTTTGAACCTGTTGCATTGTCGGCATTCGGCATGACAATTATCTTCATCGAAACGTGTCGCCAGATGTGTGCGACTGAAATAGTGTCCGCAGTCAGCTTGCCCGAATGGTTTTATCTGTCCACATGAGATACAGCGAAAGTACCCGTTCGGCATTGCATCACGAAGCCGGATGAAAAAGGAAAACTCCTTGTCGAGTTTAGCTTTCAAATCCGACTTCTTCTTTACTGTTACCCCTGCTTTATCAAACAGAGGTAAAGGCTTGTCTTTCTTTTTAGCCTTAGTTTGTTTTATGTAATACATATTTTATAGATTAACTTTTTTATAATTGCGGTATATCCGAATAAAGTGTAAGGTGTCGAATTTTAAACTTTAATCACAATTGTTGGATATGCCCCAATATTTGTCTAACTTTGCTTTTGTAAAATTTTAAATTTTAAAATATATGAAAGAAAAATCATTTTATAAAGAAAAAGCGGAAGCAATAAAAAGGGATGTTTTGGAGATACAAAAAAAAGGAGAAGTCTTTAATGTAGAAAATCCATTCGATTTGTATCCGGGAATATATGATGCTATTAGAGAGTTTGTACATCTTGTATTTTCTTTTAATCCCAATCTTCCTTTAAATAAAGAACTTGAAAGTCTAAGCAAGCTTAGATTTACATCCGATATTATTGAAGGAAAAATTGATTTTGTACAAAAAGATTTCGATCAAGTAATTTCCAAAATCAACTTTTTTATTCATTACCTCAACACATACGTTGATTAAAGTATTTTTTTTAATTTTATATTCTAAACAAGTGTTCATTGTGAGTTAAACACAATCAATCAAATATTGCTTCATTTTATCGAGACTCACTAAAAGTGTTTCCCGATTTTAATTTCCATAAAGATAATTGATAACTAAAGCTATTAAAGCCCCGAAGAATGCGCTTCGGGGCACAACCATTATTTAAGCCACATGCCATTTATGTGTGGCTCACGTTTATGTGGTGGCAGCAGGACTCGAACCTGCAATGCTTGGCAATCTTCACGTCTTTGCGTAGAACGGGATTAGGTTTCGTTTTACTTTGATGCCCCGTTTTCATAACATCGTAACCAAGTCTACTAAGAGTTGTCAGCGTCTGCCAATTCCGCCATACCACCATGTTTGCCCGCTATATCTTCACAGACGGAGCAGGTAGGTTAACAAAATTATACTTCGATGATTACAACGTCCGGTGCAATCTGTCTGATAGCATCCAACTGTTCGTCAATCACCTTGTTCTTGTATTCCTCAATGGCTTCATTTGCGCCAGCTGACACAAGAGAAAGGGAAACATCTCTACCATCCACATCAGCGTAAATCTCAACCTCGATTTCTTCGCAAGCAAAACCTTTGAAAAGAGGAATATTCAGTTTGAAGGACTTTGGCAAGTTAGAATCAACCACCTGCGAGTAATTATCAACTTTACTGCCGTTTTCTTCTTTACTGCGCTCAATGTCTTGGTTTACCTTAGCTTTGAAGTTCTTCAAGGTAGAAACGAGCATCATATTCTGTGACTTGTCGGTAAAGAAAGCCCGGTGCATCTTCAAGAATTTGGATAGCTTAATAGGTTCCCATTTCTTTTCGGTATTGATACCAAACTCTTGCATTTCTTTTGAAGGCTGCAAAATACCGTTGATTTCAGTCTGATAGTAGTTGGTTTCATCAATTGTTAATGCTAACCCCATATTATCACGATTTATAATGATATTGGTCGTTTTTTGATTAATCAGTTCGACACGCTTTTCCAACCATCTGAGAGGTGCATCTATCGTTCCACTGATAACTACTCTTTCCGGTTCTTTTGGGTCGAGTGCTACGGGTGCTTCCCCCTCTCTCAATACTACTTCAATTGGTGCACCGTTATAATCTTTCGGTACAATCACGTTTAATTTGTTTTCGATCATGATTCCGTTCCTGTTTTACGATTAATATTAAAAATTGTCTTCTGCATTTCCTGTGGCATGATAGGACGGGAATAAACCAGCTCACCAAGTTTATTATAGTACCCTGCCATTTTTTCATCATGGTCGAGTATCTTAGCACATTCTTCATGGGGAATATACTCTGTACCTTTCTTAATATTCTCAAGAAGCGTTTGTTTTTCCTCGTTCAGGGGTTTAAGTTGTTCTTTGTACCCGTCCATCACTTCTTTCTTCTCAATCTCAATATCATTTATCTTGATTGAGGTTTCGGCTAACAACTCTTTCTTTTGCGCCAATTCATCTGGTGTAAAACGGTGAGTATAGCCAATCTCTTCTACTGCATCGGCATTGTCCTGTAAGAACTGCCATCTATCCTTTTCGGGGATTTCTTGACCTAAAAATTTATCCATTATTCTTTAATTTAGAAATTAGTTCATCTTTCATTCTCAATATTTTGGCCATGCCTCTCATCCGGGACTGAGCTGCGAGATACATTTGCTTATACTTAGCCGCATCCGTTAAGGCACGCTCGTATTTGGCTGTCTTTTCATCGGCAAACCTGCCTATGCTGTCACGCTTGTAAACCTTTGGAGGCTTAACCTCGTTCCCGAATAAGTCATTCATGATTAAATAAATTCTTGATTTCTTTGTATTTCCTGCTGGGCGTATATCAACATTTGATGTTCATTTGCAGCCGGCAGATAAATTCCTGCTACTGATGCACTCCAATTGCGGAAACGGTCAATACTTAGGGTCATTTCACCCGTTGTCAGTTCAGCAGAACTGCGCAAGTATGTAACTTCCCGCCCTTTCTTGTTGACCGCCTTTCGCTCAAACAAATCACGATTACAAATCCTTTTATAAAAATCTATTTTTGCTTCGTCAAGGCTGCAACCGTATTCACTACCGAAATACCCTAAAAGAAGATGCAAGTAGCTGTTTTGGGCAAGTGTACGGTTAGGTAGTTTTTTTTTCAATTCAACTACTGCACGCTCTTTAAACAACTTGTTTACATATTCTTTGAATTTTGGTATTTGGTATTCATTTTTTAAGTCGAATAGCATAATTAGAATGGTGGATTATCATTATTATAAGGTGGCGGGAAATTCTGCGGCGGTTGCTGATATGTCGGTTGTGGCGCTGGTTGTTGAACTGGTACGGATTGCTGCGATGCTTGTCTTAGTTCAATCCGATATGGTTGAACACGAGTAAATATCTGCTCTACACCATCCTTGTTACGGTAGCGTGTGCCTTGTACGTCAAATGAGATGGTGACTGCTTGCCCAGCTTGGTACTTGTCAAGATCGGCACATCTGTCACCGATAAACTCTAACATGGGAGTATTTTCAAAGCTGCTTTTTTCACCTGTATATGGGTCAAATCGCGTACAATCTATTACTATTCCTCTTTTGAGGATGGTTTTACTACCATCTTTGGATGGTATTTGTTGGGTAGGATAGATGTGTAAAATCTTTCCTGTCAATGTATTTGCCATAATTATTTAGTATAAAAGTCTTTAATCTGCTGAAATATGAAACCTCTCTCTCTTATTTTAGAGATAGCTTTCTCGTCACGAGTGATTCTTACTTTACAATACTCATTGGACTTGATTACCCTATTCCAATTATAACTATCATCATAGGATGTGACAGAGAGAAAAACAAGATTGCAACTTTCAAGCCTTGTACAGTAAAGCTGTTCCTGCACTTGGTTGTAGTAAGACTTGTGTTTCTTCTTTACATAATCAACAAGGGAATTATTGTCATGCTTGATAGGTTCAATAAATTCAAGGTAATCAGAAAGCGCAAGAGTTTTCAACTCATCGAAATCTACAAGTTTCCCCTTTTCAATTTTTGCGAAATCCAAACTACACTTGAACACATCCATTTCCTCTGACGTCACGACATATTGTGTGAAATAATTATCGGGCAATGTAAGAAGGTATCTATTCTCAAGAATAGCACCTGTACGTAGAGCGTCTATCGGACTTGCATAAGCGTTATAATTAGGTTTTACACCGCTGACAAAACGCTGCATTAATGATGAATGGGACTTGGTTTCTTTCCCACTCATCAAGGCGTGAATATCGCCACTACCAATATACATCGTTTCTATCATATCTTACCTTTCTTTTTTAAATTATTGTAAGCCATTTTAAACTGTTCAGCACTCATATCCTCAGAACTTCCAACATTGAAATAAGAAAGAATATTTTGTGTAAATTCGTTGTCAAGCATCATGTAGTTTATAACAGCATTTTTGATTTCATCTACTGTTACAGGTATTTGTTCCTTTGATTTGTTTTCGTCAGGGTCTTCACCAGTAGCAATTTTATAAGCATTCAGAAGAGCGTATTTCCTTGCGTAAGTCGAAGCCTTACCAAAACCCTTATCTCCAGGGTCGAGACCACGACCAAAACTTTCTACGTCTATAAATTCATCTGTCTTTTCAAGGTTAATGATGCGTAGTGTCATTTTCACGATATCCATATATTGTATGGATTCTCCACCACCGTCTTTTACAATCTTTACAATATCAGATTTTACAAGTTCTTGTTTGACGGGAATACTGACAAGCCCGAATTTAGTTTCTGCTTCTTTCACTTCAAGAGTGACATCTATGTCCTGTACCGCTTTATAGGCATAATTCCCTTTTCCAACGGTCATGTTTTTCTCGATGTTCTTTATTTCATTGGAAACAGCTTGTATCTTTTGATATAAATTAAGTTCATTCATAATCATTCTTTTTAATTACTGATTTAACTTTATCTCTTGCAAGTATTCTGCTAACATTAGCAACTGAAAGAGCCTGCTTAATTTCCGTTTTTGAAAAGTAAAGAGGTGAGTTTTTCCCTTGACCTTTACGAAATGGTTTGATAATATCTTTTTGAACAAGAATATTAAACCGTTTCAAGTCTATTTTCATCATTTTCAACCACTTTTTCACCTCTCTTAATCTGATACTATCTTGTGACGGTTCATAAGATTTTATGGCTTCCATATATCCAACCTGATAACTGTCAATCATTATAGATTGAAGATCCTCTATATTCATTATAACCTCCTAACTCTTTCCATTATTTCTATTCTAACCCTTCTTGACCTTCTCATATCACTTTGTTCATGATAAATTGAAAGAGAGAATACACACAACAAACAACAAGCAACCGCAGAACGCATGATAGGCGAAAAGTCCATAGTAAATTTAATTCCGGATATCCTTTCGTGAAGCATTGTAGCAAGTTCCCTTCCATTACGTACATGCAATATCTCAAAAGCCTTTTGTAACTGATTATTAATTGTGCTGACCGCCCGGCATTTAAGATTGGCAATTTCCTTTTTCTCATACCCTTGTGCATACATTCGCGCTGTTATTTCGCACTCAGGTGTAAGCTCTGTAAATATTCGGTTCATAATCGTGCGAGTTAAAAATTATGACATTCTTGTCACAATAACAATCCCCTTTTTGGGATAAGACTTTGAAGTCCATTTTTTCCCTTCAAGAAGATGTTTAGCATTCAGAAGAGACACATTATTACGAATTGTCTCAAGCGAAGATATAGGTAGCTTTATTGAAGCTCCTTTCTTCAAGTTTCTCATTTTCTCTTTACTTTCTACTTTTTCCATAAATGTTATATTAAAATGATTGGTGGACGTTGACGGATTCGAACCGCCAGTCTCCTCAAATGAGGTGTGTTAGCCATTACACCGAACGCCCTAAAAACACTTCGGGCTATCTTCACAGACTACCCGAAGAAAACCTAAACGAACTTAGTAGATTTGTTCTTTTTAAAATCTAAAAAACGACCGCCCGTATAAGGGTAAAGGGGTAACGTGTACTTTGTATCCCTCGCGGCTTTTTATACGGTAATAGCGCTAACCTTTTCTGCGGTGTTGTGCCCCACCCGATTCTCGCTATCGGTTGCCAGTCTTTAGCTGTCTGTAAGGCTATATTGTCGAAAACAGTACAGACGCCTAACCTGTATGCTTACTGCTCTGAGACGATTTTTTGCGGTGTTTTCTGCTAATTGTTAAACATTGCACAGCTCACAAGCTCCAACTTGCTTATGTGCGTTCATTATCTTTGGTTGACCTTCATAGTTTATGAATTACGCTACAAAGGGTTTTACAATATTTCAAAGAGCTTAATCAAAGAACCCTGCCCAGTTCTCGCTGCTGGATGCCGTTCAGTTCGTCAGCAAGGTTATCATGAATTATTCAATGCTATCGTAGTAAGACTGATGTTGCCTATACTCTTCTATCACGTTATCAGTATCATTACCTACTTTCTCTACAATCTCATTGTACGCAGCACAAGAAATGTTTTGCATTACAGTTTCTTGATAGTCACATTTACCCACAATACCAAGTACGAAGAAAAATGCAATCATACCAGCAACGAACATTATTATCTGTTTTGTTAATCTGCTCATATTCATATCTTTTACCGTTAATGTTATCGCCAAGAATTATCGTAGTATCTCAATGTCGGTTGCAAGTCGATAAAGGCTTGTCTAAAGTTATTGGCAGGCTTCGGATAGTCGGTATAAACTGGATTTACCTGTGCCTTATACTCGTCCATTTTCAAACTTGCATCCGTCCAAGCATCTTTCAAAGCCTTAGCAAAAGAATACCAATTGAAAGCCTTGTTCTGCTTCATATAAGCCCAAGCTTTCTGCATAATGGCGCGTCTGTTATATTTGCCATTTATTACCAGTCTGTAATCTCTTGCTTTCATAACTTTTATTTTTAATGCGTTTATACTATTTTATTCTACCAACCTTTTTTCTATCTTTGTATCGTGATTGAATGATTGATGATGCAAATATATGAAGTTTATTCATATAATTCATATCAAATACGAATTATTTTCATATTAATATAGTTAAAATATGTTTTATGCCTATAAATCAAGATTTTAAAAACATAATAATCAGAATTAAATATGAATTCAATTTGAATCAAAATCAAATTGCTGAAAGACTGGGGGTAAAAAGCACATATTTATCTGATATGATAAACGGTCGTGTACCATACAATGAGAGCATGGGGAAGAAAATATATGAAGTTTTCCATATAAGCAAAGACGAAAATATGAACTATGGTCAAAATTTTGGTTCCATTGGGGGAAATAATCGTTCTACGTATAATAATGTCGGAAATACCTCTAATGAAGATACAGAGTTTTTAAAACAAAAAATAGAACTTCTTGAACTTCGATTGAAGGAAAAGGATGATATTATACAAGCAAAAAATGAGACTATTGAAACCAAAAACGAAATAATTGAAAATTTAAAAGCTAAGATAAAATAATACACGCATTTAATAAACAATACTCCTTAAAAAACGTTTTATATGCTTATAGATTAATACTAAAATCATATAAAATGAACGAATGTGATGTTAACCTAAATTGTGGATCCATGCAAGGAGATAACAAATCTACGTATTCAAATGTAGGAAACACATTCAACATTTCGTTTAAGGAAGGTGGTTATAAACAAGTTATCAAACCTGATGGAACAGTAGAGGTTTATACATTTGATTATATTGAAAAAGAAAGTAATCAATATTGTCAATATCTAATTCAGAGAATTATAGATTTGGAAAGAATTATTTCAGACAAAGATATAATAATAAAAACGAAAGAAGACATCATAAGTATTCTTAGTGAGAAAATAAGACAAGCACTAAAATATGAATTTTAGCAAATATACATGGCAGCTGTACAAGCAATCAGAAGAAGGTAAAAAAACAATTAACTCCTTTTCTAAAACTGACGGTTATATCTTATTTAGAAAATATTGCCCACACGCTAATTTCATACCAGAAGATTTATATAACGATTGGTTGGAGAACATATATTGTTACGGTGTATCAGATTATGACCAACCCACCTTACTAGAAGAAGCAAAAGATTTATACATTTCACTTATTACGTTAGGGATACGGGTAGAAGAGCAACAATGGATTCTTGCTAACGACTTCAAGAATATGCTTGGAATCATCCAACCTATATCCTATATCTTATCACAATTTTCATCTGAATATTTCTTCCCATATCTATTTCTTTGCCGAATATTCGAGCTGAATAAAATAGCAGACTTCTTTAACATAGACCTACCAAATATCCCCAAAAGAACTGATTACAAAGGGAGGTGTATGTATTATTGGGAACTATGTGAGGTGTTTTATCTATTTAGGAAAAAGAATGGATTATCTCCAGAAGAATTATGGTCTTTTCTATATGACTTTGCCCCTAATAATCTTCCTAATGAGAAGACGGATATGCCCAAACCATCACAGGCATGGTTTATAGGTGGTAGATTGTACCAAGAAGATAAATCTTTAGAATCAAAATTTTGGCAATCAAGCTCTGAAACGAAAAAAGGAGATATACTTGTTCATTATGAAACATCTCCGATCAGCGCAATCACTTGCATAGAAACATCTCTTACAGATGGGGTAATAGATCCACTATTCCGATATTATGGGTGTATCTATATTGGGAATAGAATAAATATTCCATACATCACCCTAAAAGAACTACAAGTCAATGAATACTTCTCAAAACATCCTCTAATCCGAAAGAGTTTTCAAGGAGTGAATGGATGGCCAATGAGTAGTAAAGATTACTCAGAACTACTTCGGATGATAAAGGCAAAAGGATTTGATACCGAAACATTGCCCAAACTATACGCCCCCACCATACCCAATAACATTTCGATAGTTCACGAAAGAGATGTAGAAACTCAATTGCTGGAACCTTTACTTAACTCTATGGGGTGGTACGAAAATAAGGACTTCATCCGGCAATTACCAATCCAAGCAGGGAGAGGACATCGGGTGTTCCCGGATTATGCGTTACATTATGACGATAAGTCAAATGAGGAAAGGGCAAAGGTTTTGATTGAAGCCAAGTTGCATATGAAGAATAACAAGAAGATAGAAGAAGCTTTTTTACAAGCACGCTCATACGCCCGATTACTCAATTCTTCTGTGATTGTTTTATGCGATAAAGATTACCTAATTGTTTATGAGAGAAAAGATAGCTTCGACCGGGACAGATACAAGAAATACTGTTGGGGGGATTTTGAAAATCCAGATATCTTCAACGAATTAAAGAACAGACTAAATATATAAGGTTATGAAGAAGGTTTTATTGTTAATAATAGTAGCAACATTTCAAATTGTAGCATTTTCATCATGTGACGAATCAGTTTACAAAGGTAGGAAAGTGTATAAGGCGTATTTCGATTATACGCTGAAAGACCCGGAATCATTTAAGGTGTATAATGAAAAATATACCAAAGATGGGGATTTTACTGTTAATTGGGAACTTGACTATGGTGCAAAAAACTCAATGGGAGGTATGGTTAGGGAGAATGTATCGTTTACGACGGTAGGAACATCCATCTTTATAAATGGGGATTATTATAAAATAGAAGAATTAAAGTAATTTGCGAAATGTTTCCCCATTGTTTACCCATACAATAGAAAATAATCAAATAACAATTTGATTATCAAGGATATAAAACTAACAAGTCCTCAGATTGTGGTTCTGAATGTCGAGGGTTCGAGTCCCTTCAGTCACCCAAAAGAAATCCTTAATAGTCAATAGATTATTAAGGATTTTTTTCTTTACAAAGACAAACTTGATCAGATATGAAAATCCTCTGGATAGACCTAAATAGTTCTTATGCCCATTCCTCACTGGCGCTCCCCGCACTACACGCGCAGATAGCAGACGACACTTCCATCGAGTGGGCCTCCGTATCCTCTACAATCAATGAAAACATAGGAACTATTGTAGAGGAAGCCTACCGGCATAAGCCCGACATTCTTGCCGCTACGGCCTGGCTCTTCAACCACGAACAATTACTGCATATCACATCAAGGCTAAAAGCCTTGCTCCCTGAAACCTGCCTCATATTGGGTGGTCCGGAATTTCTCGGAGACAATGAATTCTTTCTACGTAAAAATCCTTTTGTGAACTGCGTATTCAGAGGAGAAGGAGAAGAAGCCTTTCCCCGGTGGCTGTCATGCTGGAACCATCCGGAACAGTGGAATACAATCTCCGGGCTGTGCTTCCTGGATTCTGATGCGCAATACAGAGACAACGGAACAGCCCGGGTTTTGAATTTCTCCGGACTCATTCCACCCGAAAAAAGCCGTTTTTTCAATTGGAGCAAGCCGTTCGTACAACTTGAAACCACACGCGGATGCTTCAATACATGCGCTTTTTGTGTCAGCGGCGGTGAGAAACCCATACGTACCCTCTCCATCGACAGCATCCGCCGGCGACTTCAAATCATCCACGAACATGGCATCAAAAACGTACGCGTACTCGACCGTACATTCAATTATAATGCACGCCGGGCAAAAGAACTGCTCCAACTGTTTTTAGAATTTCCCGACATACGTTTTCACTTAGAGATACATCCGGCTCTTCTTTCCGAAGAATTAAAAGAAGAATTGAGGCGGTTACCTCAAGGGCTACTTCACCTTGAAGCAGGAATCCAGAGCTTGCGTGAGCCCGTTCTCAAACAAAGCCACCGCATGGGTAAATTGTCCGATGCGTTGGCCGGATTGGAATTTCTCTGTTCACTCCCCAATATGGAGACTCATGCCGACCTCATTGCCGGACTTCCACTCTATCATCTCAATGAAATCTTTGAAGATGTATACACCCTTGCCGGATATAATGCGGGAGAAATACAGCTGGAATCGCTTAAGCTACTTCCCGGTACGGAAATGCGCCGACAGGCAGAAACACTTGGCATACATTACTCTCCTTTCCCGCCCTACGAAGTTTTAGAGACAAACGAAATCAGTGTTGGCGAGCTGCAAACAGCCCGCCAACTGTCCCGCCTTTTAGACGGCTTCTATAATACACCTGCCTGGCAAGCCCTAACCCGGGAACTAATATTGAACGACAAGACATTCTTGCATAAGTTCCTCGAATACCTGATACGGATAAATCTCATCGACCAGCCTATGAGCTTGGAAAAACGAGGACTTATACTTTACGAATACTGCAAACAAAACTGCCCAGAATATCAGACGCAAGCCAGCATTGCATGGATAGAAGCCGGCATGTCATTAAAAAAAGCCCCGGCAGAAAAAGCCAAAACCAAACATCAGATACCACCGGAAAAGTGGGAAGTCATATACGGGCACTACAAAGACAGCCTCAGACTTTGCTTTCTTCCGACCGACGATAGCAGCCAAAGCGGCTATTGGTTTGGATTTGAGTCTGAAATTCAAAGAACTACTCCTGTGTTCAAAGCGAAAACTATTTCACAGCAATCACATCGAGCCACGCACGAATAGCCTTCTCGTCCGTACGATTGAGCAAACGTCCCTCCTTCCAGTTCAAGTCGGGGTAGGTTTTCTTCAATACAGTTGCGCTATTGCCAATCGAACTGCCTCCCGAAGTGGCAAATGGGACTACCGTCTTGCCTTTCAGGCTATGACTTTCTATGAATGTGTTGATAATTCGCGGAGCAAGGTCCCACCAGATAGGATAACCGATAAAAACCACATCATAAGTGCCGATATTTTCTTTTTTACTTTTGATTGCCGGACGCATCTTAGGATTGTTCATTTCGACCGAACTACGCGACTGCTTATTGTTCCAATCAAGGTCTGCGCTTGTATAGGACTGTGCGGGAGCTATCGGATAGAGGTCCCCACCCACTGCTTCCACCAGCTTTTCTGCTGCGCGGGCTGTGGTACCGGTTGCCGAGAAATAGGCGACCAATATTTTGCTGTTCGAATGTTTACTGTTCATCTTCTGTTTTTGTTGTGCGCACATTGCCGTAGTCATTCCGACTGTCATCAGCAGTGCAAATAGTAATTTATACATAGGAATTATTTTAGTTTATCATATTGTTCATCTGTTACCGGCTCCAGCCACTCATTGGAGGTGTTCTCACCGGAAACCTCGAATGCAAGATGTGCAAACCAGCTGTCGGATGCCGCACCATGCCAATGCTTCACGCCTGCAGGAATATGGACAACCGTACCGGGAAGAATCTCCACCGCCGGTTTACCCTCTTCCTGATACCAGCCTCGTCCGGCTACACCGATAAGCATCTGGCCGCCGCCTTTTGTAGCTCTGTGTATGTGCCAGTTGTTGCGGCAACGCGGCTCGAATGTGACATTGGAAATGTTTACCTGCTCTCTCGAAACGGGTGCAAGATAACTGTTGCCAATGAAATACTGCGCGTATGCCGTATTCGGTTCACCTATCGGGAAAATCATCTCACGCTGGAATGCTGCCTTAGCATCCTCTCCGTTTGCATCTTCCGCCCACACATCCTTGGCAAGACGAAAAGCCGCCCATGCCTTTGGCCAACCTGCATAAAACCCGATATGCGTGATAATCTCCGCAATCTCCGTACGGGTGATACCATTCTTTTTTGCCGACTGCAAATGAAATGTCAGCGAGCTGTCGGTAATGCCCTGACTGATGAGCGATGTAATTGTAACCAGACTGCGGTCGCGCAAGCCGAGTTTATCGGTACGGCTCCACACCTCACCAAAAAGGACATCATCGTTGAGTTCCGCAAATTTTGGGGCGAACTCACCCAACTGGTCGCGCCCTGCGGTTTGTACAATCTTTTTCTGTGCCATGACATTGACTGTAAAAAAAGTGAATACTGAAATTAAAATGATTCGGTTCATAATTCTCTATTAATGCATAATTCATTGTTGCAATTCAGATCTCATCCTTTGTCTCATTTCAAGTGCTCCTTGAAAAAAAGCTCTATCTTATCGAAAGGAATAATGTCCATACGGTCATACAAATCCGTATGCACAGCACCGGGAATAATCATCAGCTCCTTGTTATCACCCTTCAATTTCTTGAAAGCATCTTCGCTGAAATACCGGGAATGAGCTTTCTCTCCATGGATAAGCAATACGGCGCTACGAATTTCATCACTATAAGCAAGGATTGGTGCATTGATGAAAGCAAGTGCCGAAGTCTGGTTCCACCCCAAACCGGAGTTAATGGAACGGGAATGATAGCCTCGTTTCGTCTTGTAATAATCGTAATAATCTTTCATGAACTGCGGTGCATCTTCGGCTGGTTCAGGATTCATTGTCGTGCAGGGGTAAGTACCCGTACGATAATCTTTTGTGCGTTGCGCATTGAGCTCCCGACGCATCCGGTAGCGTGCATCTGCATTGTCCGCTGCATCGAAATAACCGTTGGCATTGGCGCGGCTGATATCGTACATGGTAGAAGCCACCGTAGCCTTGATGCGCGTGTCATTGGCCGCTGCATTGATAGCAAAGCCTCCCCAACCGCAAATGCCGAGTATGCCGATACGCTCCGCATCCACATCGGGACGTGTGGCAAGGTAATCCACTGCTGCCGAAAAGTCCTCCGTATTGATATCGGGTGAAGCCACACTGCGAGGTTGTCCGCTACTCTCACCCGTAAACGACGGGTCGAAAGCAATGGTCAGGAAACCCCGTTCGGCAAGTGTCTGTGCATACAGTCCTGACGATTGTTCTTTCACCGCACCAAACGGACCGCTGACTGCAATGGCCGGGAACTTATCGGCAACAGCGATTTTCGGTACATACAGGTCTGCAGCGAGCGTGATGCCGAAACGATTGACAAAGGTCACTTTACTATGGTCCACTTTGTCGCTCTTCGGAAATGTCTTATCCCATTCTTCCGTAAGTTTCAACTTTTCCATATTCCTGTTATTTTGCATGTTTTGTGCACGACTCTCCATCAGGCCTAAGAAAGAGAGGAAAGCTGCTGTAAAAAAGATTGTCCGTTTCATAACCGATTGATTCTTTTGATTACCAATGTTTTCTTTTCACATTGCAAAGTTACAGGAGATTATAGAAAGGATTGGTAGATGAATTACAGATGTTATAACCTCAATTACAGAAAATCTTGCGGAATAGTTACCGCTCATGCATCCGGGGTGTCTTAACCAAGAAGAGTGCCCGGAAAACAGCAACTTTCTCATCAGTGTGCGGAAATCTTTCAGCGCACTGATTCTCTCACCCTCGCCGACACCGGAATTGCCACTGATTTCTTTGGCAACTCTTCCGTCAACATGGCTGCCTGTCCATACTTGTATGTGATGGTGAGAAAAACTTTCTTTGCAGAATTCTTGTCCGACAAGTCAGTGAGACGGTAATGTTTACGATACAAAATGTCATAATGTTCTTTTTATTAATGAATGCTTTGGTTTAATTATCTCTTTGTCAGCCGATTTAATAATATCGACTTGGGATGATTCATCAATGATCAGGTAGTCAAAAAGATATTCACCCAAAATACATGTTTTCAACGATAATGTAGAACTTAGTATTACAGGATAGCGTTTAAAAGTGATTAAACTTATAACAATAATCTTTTATGTTCTAACGGGTTACGATTCGCCAACTTGCAGATTTCTTTAGATTGCTCTGATTTGCTTTTTCAAATAATGCTTTTTATCCGGTACAAAGATCACAATTATTTGAACCTATATTATTTCGTCTTTATTTTTGTGGCCGTTTTTTAAACATGGGTGTTTAATGCCTAAATCACACCTGCCAGTATATGATAAAAGAATAGCAATAGTATTGCCCCCATTCGTAATTTATGTTATAATGAAAGAGACGTTTTCGACAAGATCATAATTATAGAAGACAAGGCCCCCCCTATTTAAGTTTGCATTTAAAATGATTCCGACTTTTTTCCTATTCTGACTTTTTTTGTATTTTTGCATCGGATTTCTCAATCAATAGTGCCCGAAATTCTGTTCTCATTTTTTAATATTCCCTGATGAGGCAGTTTGTAGCGCATTGTGGCAGATGTTGTGCTGTCCGGACTCTTATGGTTCATTATTAGTATTTCCGAGGGAATGAACAGAGGTTAACAGCTTATAGTTAACGGTTAGAGGAAAAGAATAATGAACAACAATACATCTATTTTTATTTCATGAACAAACTTATGGTTTATTCTGCTCTGGCTGTCGCCCTGATGGCCGGAGAGGCTTGTCTTGTACCCATATATGCACAAGACAGGGCTGTGCAGGCGATGACACTCACGACACTTTACAATCTTGCTGACCAACAGAGCCAGAAAGTGAAGGTGAGTGAAGTGGCTTTGCGGGCAGCTAACGAAGGGTTGGCAGCGGCCAAATCGGCTTTGCTGCCGAGTGTGGATTTGAGCCTTCAAGGCAGTTATACGGGCAATGCCTTCATGTTGTCGCGAGGTTTTTCGGCTAATGGAACAACTGACTACATCGTACCGGGTGTGGGAGTTATTCCCGTTGCAAACGGCAAGCAAGACACACCTCATTGGGAAAACAGTTTTACGGCTCAGGTTGCACAAGTGGTCTATGCCGGTGGAGCTATCCGTTCGGGCATCCGTATGGCGGAATTGGGCAAGGAAATGGCAGAACTCGATGTGGAGAAGAACCGCCAGGAAGTGCGCTTCTTGTTGACGGGTTACTATCTTGACCTCTGTAAGTTAGGTAATCAGATGGAAGTGGTGCGCCAGAATATCGCACTTACGCAAAAGGAGATTGCCCAAATGAAAGCTCGCCGTGAGCAGGGTACTGTTTTGCAGAACGACATCACTCGCTATGAATTCCAGTTGCAGAGTCTTGAACTCACACTGACAAAGCTCACCGATGCTTCTACCATCATCAACCATCAACTGGTAACAACACTTCATTTACCGGAACAGACGGTTATAGTTCCTGATAAGAACGAGCTCAACACAGAAATAAATGCACTCTCGGCAATCACTGCTCAAGATACGTGGCAGCAGACGGCGACAAGCAACAACCTTGGCATCCGTCAGTCGGAAGTGGCCGCAAATCTTGCAGAACAGAAGGTGAAGCAGGCAAAGGCAGAATCATTGCCTTCGGTGGCTGTCGTGGCAGAAAATCATCTCTTTGGTCCTTATACACAAGACCTCATCCCGAAAGATTGCAATGTAAACGTGTGGTTTGTCGGGATAGGCGTAAAGTTCAGCCTTGGCAGTCTTTGGAAGAACAAACATCACATCCGCAAGGCACGTACTGAACATCGGCAGTCAAAGGAAGCGCTCGCTTTGGCTCGTGAGGGTGTGGAAAATGCTGTACAGGCAAATTACATCAATCTCCTTACCTCCTACACCGAGGTGAAGACACAGCAGAAGCAGGTGGAACTTGCCAATCAGAACTACTCCATGGTGCAGAATCGTTATCAGAACGACCTTGCACTCCTTACCGACATGGTCGATGCCTCCAACATGAAACTCTCTGCCGAAATGGCGCTGGTTAATGCCCGCATCAGCATGCTTTATAATTTCTATACACTCAAATACGTAACAAACACTTTATAATAATGGAAAAGAACAAGATACACATCTATTTATATAATGTGCTCATCGTGCTTTGCCTCTTGGGTGGAGCCGTTTATGTGGTGAGCCAGTTTATGCACTTCGGCAGTGGAGAATTTACCGACAATGCCCGTGTACGCCAGAACGTCGTGCCTCAGAGCAGTCGTGTGCAAGGCTTTATTCGCGAGGTACGTTTCGCGGATTTCCAGCAGGTAAAGAAAGGTGATACGCTCGTCATCATCGAGGATGCCGAATTTCGCTTGCGACTGGCCCAAGCCGAGACCGACCTTATCCGTGCCGAACAAGGTTCGCAGGGAACGGCAAGCAGCATCGTTACCACCAAGACAAGCATGACCGTTACCGAAGCCGGCATCGAATCCGCACGTGTACAGATGGAGAATGCTATGCGTGAGGATACCCGTTTCAAGAAGCTCCTCAGTCAGGATGCTGTCACCCGACAACAATATGATAAAGTACATACAGGCTATCTGAGTGCCAAGGCAGCCTACGAGCAGGCAGTTCGTTCACGTCAGATGCAGTCGGCTGTTATGACCGAACAAGGGCATCACCTTTCCGTTTCGGAGCAGGGCATCGAACTGGCTCGTCGTGCCGTCGACCTCGCCCGTCTCAACCTCTCCTATTGCTACATCATTGCCACTTGTAACGGTACCGTTGGTACGAAGGACATTCACGTAGGTCAGCTTGTCAATCCGGGCCAAACACTGGTAAGTATCGTTGACAATGGTGAACGTTGGGTTGAAGCTAACTATAAGGAAAGCCAGTTGCCTCACATCAAAGTGGGCAGTAAGGCTGAGATTACAGCCGATGCCGTTCCAGGTATACAATATACGGGGACGGTGGAACGCATCTCTGATGCTACCGGCAGTGCCTTCTCACTTATTCCCATAGACAATGCCACGGGCAATTTTGTAAAGGTCGAACAGCGCGTCACCGTACGCATCAAGCTCAATGAGAATGCTGATGTTGCCAGGCTTAAAAGCGGTTATAATGTGGAATGTATCATTGAGGAATAATGGGACAATTGACTGAATTCTTTATGAAGAGTGCCGGTGGCCCTCCACCCGGCATGGGCTTTTCCATGCCTATGATGAAGGGGTGGGTGCCTCGCCATGTACAGCCATGGCTGTACGTGCTGACCGCCCTTTGCTTCCAGTTCAGCGGTGGCATCTACCTCGGTGCACTGGATAGCATCCGTGGCACCACCAACTTTATGATCGAGGACATACTTTTCCTACTTTATGCCACCCTCGCGGGTATGGCTGTCTATTTTCCGATGCTCTTCCGCATGAAGTTCCGCTTCACCAACAAACAGTTGCTCTGTGGTTCTGCCATCGTTCTTGCCATATGCAATGTGCTGACGATGCATTGCCAGTCGATGCATGTGCTCATGATAGTGTGCTTCATAGCCGGAATGGCTAAGATACAGGGTACGTTTGAATGCATGAGCAACATCCAGCTTTGGATTACTCCCCGACGTGATTTTGCCGTTTTCTTCCCTGTGCTCCACATCATCCTGCTCACCGCCATTGAGGGTAGCGGATGGCTTGCCGCCTGGTTCGGTCATCATTTCACATGGCAGATGATGCACGTCTTCACCATCGGCACTATGTCGTTTGTACTGCTCACGCAGGCCATCTTCTGTCGTCCGTTTTGTCCCATGCCTCAACGTCTGTCGCTCAAAGGTATCGACTTTCAGGGAGCATTGCTCATCTGCGGACTGATGCTCGTGGTGTCATACATTGTGGTGTACGGCGACTATTTCATGTGGTTTGATACCCTCCGCATACGCCTTCTGTTCGGTGCTGCCATTGTGCTTTTCGGCATTGTGCTCTACCGCCTGCGCTACTACCGTTATCCCTACATTGAGCTCAGTCTTTTTACACGTCGCAACGTTGTTCCCATTCTCATCGTCACCTTCTTTGCCGAACTCGCTTTCGGTGCTGAACACACGATGGAAGAGATACTTTACAGCGAAGTCATCCGGTTGGAGGAGCTGACCAAAGAGTCGCAGTATATGTGGGCACTTCCCGGCATGTACCTCGGTATCCTACTCGATCTCTATTGGCTGAAAGTCAGGAAATGGAAGGTGTGGAAACTTTTCGGCATTGCCTTCATCGGCATCGCACTCTATGGTATGCTGATGTACTTCACGCTTGACATAAACGTCAATATCGAACAGTACCGCTTTGCTATCTTCTTGCGAGGATTTGCGTATGCCATCCTTGCCCCAACATTGATGTGGGCTTTAGACGAATCGGTCCCAAGTCTTGAACAGTTCTTCATGGGCTTGTTCGTATTCAACATCCTCCACATGTATCTGGCAGGAGCGGCAGGTTATGGCATTTATACCACTATCTTCTCGCACTTTATGAACGACAACATGACGAGCTACGGACAACAACTCACTCTCACACACTTGGATATGGCGCACTTCAACCTCGGAGAATACGTTAGCCACGATTTCCTGCACTCCATAATGATGGTGGCAATGAAACAGGTCTATGGCTATGTTATCTGGTTCGCTTTAGCCCTTGCCGCCCTCTTCCTGCTGTGCGACATTCCTGCTGTCCGCACAAATATCCGCAAAGTTCCCCGCTGGCCTGTTTATGCCATTGAGTATCTTGCGAGAAGGAAGTAAGAGGATGTTACACATCAAGGATGAGAGTGGTTCTTGTTTGGATTCACTCTCATCTTTGACATTCAGCCAGACAGAATTAATAAAAACGTTAAATATTTCACCCTTTAGAATTTACCCTTAAGAATAACAAGCATATTTCCAGTTTATCACCTACAACTAAATGCCTGAAAACAAACCTGTGCAGAACGGTGCAATGCAGACTGTTCCATCCTTGTTTACTTGATTCTTTCTAACATAGAAAAGAATCTTAAATGTACTCTTGCCTATATACCTTGTTTTTTATATGGGGTTACAACTTCCCACTGCAAAGGAACGATTAACAATTAGTTTATGAACGGACATCTAAGAGACAACAAGCGACAAATCAACAACTTAGAACCAAAATCGTTACTATTTTATTTCGTCTGATTTTCAGTAACGATTTAGTAACACTACTTTGTCCAAACGGGGCATTTTCTTGTCTTTTGCTTGTCTGCCGACAAAATAAAAAAAGTCCCGTAAAACCTTGATTTTACGGGACTTGTCTTAGCTTTTCCACCATTTGTCTTTAGTGTTTGGCGGAGAGACAGGTTCTATCACCTACCATTTCAAACAATATCACAAGCTCGTAATATCTTGTTAATTACCAAGTTATTACAAAGTAAACAGAAAATAAAATATCTCTTAATATCTTTGCATATCTCACTTTTTGGGTGTATTTTTGGGTGTCAATTTTCAAACACACCCAATTATGAATATCAAAAGAAACATCATTTTCGCACTGGAAAGCCGGAAGAAAAACGGCGTGCCAATCACAGAGAATGTACCTATCCGTATGCGTGTGATATTCGCAAGCCAGCGCATAGAGTTTACAACGGGCTACCGCATTGACACAGCCAAATGGGATGCGGACAAACAAAGGGTAAAGAACGGATGCACAAACAAACTGAAGCAAAGCGCATCCGAAATCAATGCAGACCTGCTAAGACAGTACACGGAGATACAGAACATCTTCAAGGAGTTTGAAGTACAGAACGTACTCCCCACACCCGCACAGATAAAGGACAGTTTCAATGCAAGGATGAAGGATGCACCAGCCACAGAGCAGGAAATAGCCGAAGAACCTAAAACCAGCTTTTGGGAGGCGTTCGAGGAGTTTGTAAGGGAATGCGGAAAACAGAACGACTGGACAGACGCAACCTACGAAAAATTCGCTGCGGTAAAAAACCACCTGAAACAGTTCAGGAATGAACTTTCCTTTGACACGTTCACCGAGAACGGTCTGAATGACTATGTGGACTTCCTGCGTAACAAGAAGGACATGCGCAACAGCACCATAGGCAAGCAGATAGCCTTCCTGAAATGGTTCCTACGCTGGAGTTTCAAGAAAGGGTACAATCAGAACATGGCTTATGACAGCTTCAAACCCAAGCTGAAAAACACACCCAAGAAAGTGATATTCCTCACATGGGAGGAACTGAACAGACTGAAAGACTACAAGATACCCCCGACCAAGCAATACCTTGAACGGATAAGGGACGTCTTTCTGTTCTGCTGTTTCAGCGGGCTGCGCTATTCGGACGTATACAACCTCAAACGGAGTGACATAAAGCCAGACCATATAGAAGTGACTACTGTCAAGACAGCGGACAGCCTTATCATAGAGTTGAACAACCACAGCAAGGCGATACTGGAAAAATACAAGGACGTACACTTTGAAGACCATAAAGCACTTCCGGTCATCAGCAATCAGAAGATGAACGATTATTTGAAAGAACTGGGGGAGCTTGCAGAAATCAACGACCCGGTAAGGGAAACTTACTACAAGGGAAATGAACGCATAGATACCGTCACACCCAAATACGCCTTGCTGGGAACCCATGCCGGAAGACGGACATTCATCTGTAACGCTTTGGCATTGGGCATCCCCGCACAAGTGGTGATGAAATGGACGGGACACAGCGACTACAAGGCGATGAAGCCCTACATAGACATAGCCGACGACATCAAGGCTAATGCAATGAACAAATTCAACCAACTGTAACCGCAAGAATATCATGGAAGAAAGAATAACCTCAATGATACCCCGTTACGGGAAACTCAACAAAATATACACCGAAATAATGTCCGGCGGCAGTTTCTCTTTTGAGAAGCAGCAGCTCATTTCCGATTTTTACAGAGAGTACGGAGACACGCAGCCCTTTGAAACCGCACTTATCAGTCTCATGCTTGAAATGGACGCCGCGCACTTCTCCATATTGCTGAACAGCCTGAAACGTGAGATTGAAAGCAACATCTCGACTTACAACACCTGCAAGGAGTTTTTCGACCGTCTCGATACCGGATATGTCTGCCGACAGCATGAAAGCCGTTTTGACTGGGGTATTGACAGACAGATGAAAGTCACAAACGGATATTACCGGGAACTCATGGAAGCGAATGGCTCTTTGGAGGCGGTAGGTTTCAGGGAACACGACCGTCAGGAAGAAGAACTGCTGGAAAGAAGGTACGAACGGTGCAAACGGGAATACGACAAGGAGAAAACCAAGCTGGATGAACTGTACAGGCAGAAGGAGCAGGCAAGACGGGAAGCCCTGCAATGCCTGCAAAACCGTTGCGGGGACATTTGCAGGCTGGGCGGCTCACTATTGGCAATCCTTGAAAAATACCTGACCGACCAAAAGAAA
>ERZ791635.442-NODE-442-length-23982-cov-3.41179_pt1 | contig 23982 bp, 20 predicted proteins | sample MGYA00510056_ERZ791635 | MGnify/ENA primary metagenome ERZ791635 (study PRJEB30046, sample SAMN00715187) | human gut metagenome | study: EMG produced TPA metagenomics assembly of the A metagenome-wide association study of gut microbiota in type 2...
CCTGAAGGCCTACCGCCGCCGGGTGGTCAAGGCGATCGAAGTCTATGGCGAGATGCACCGTTATATCCCGATTCTGGCCAAACAGGCCGGATTCAAGCGGATCGGCGAGAAGGTCGTCGAGCATCGCGCCCGCAAGTACGGTCATTCGAAATTCGGTATGGAGCGGATGGTGAAAGGGTATCTGGACCTCATTACGGTTTCGTTTCTCTCGCGTTTCGGCCGTTCGCCGATGTACTTTTTCGGCAGCCTGGGAACGTTGATGTTCCTTTTCGGCGGCTGTACGACGGCGTGGGTGATCGGTGCCAAGTTGTATAAACAGTGCCACGATCTGCCTGTGCGGGCCGTAACGGACCAGCCGCTTTTCTATCTTTCACTGCTGGCTGTCGTGCTCGGCGTGCAGTTATTCCTGGCGGGATTCCTGGGCGAGTTGATCGACCGGAATGCCGCAGACCGTAATAAATACCTGATCGAAAAAACATTGGATAATCAATAAACCTTGCAGAGCCTGCGATTTTCGGCAGGATTCGAAGAGGTTCGCATAAACAAAATAGAAGTTATATGATTCAACGTATTCAGACTCTGTATCTGTTGCTGGTCGTCGTACTGACGGGATTGGCCTTGTGGCTGCCGCTGGTCGATTTCACCGTTGGGGCGGACACTTGTACGCTGACCGCGACTTTCGGCCTGAAGGATGCCGCCGGCATCACGTTGCTGCCGACGGTGTATCTGGGGGTTGTTCTGGTTGCCGCCTGTCTGGTGCCGCTGGTGACGATTTTCCTTTTCAAGCGCCGTCTGGTGCAGATCCGGTTATGTGCCGTCGAGTTGGTGCTCCTCATCGGTGCCGGGGCGATGATGGGAATCTATTTCTACCTTTGCAACCGTTACTTCGCGGACAGTGAATTTTACTCCCATACCCTTAAAATTTCGCTCGTTTTCCCGTTGGTCTGCCTGGTTTTCGACTTGCTGGCTTTGCGGGCGATCTTCCGGGACGAAAAGCTGGTGCGGTCGCTCGACCGGATTCGCTGACCGGACGTATTTCTCGGAAAAAAGGCGTGCGGTCAAAACTGCACGCCTTTTGTGTTTATTTTGCCGGGAAAGAATACGGTTTGGTGGGGTTTTTGATACGAAATAAAAATCCGGTGTGTCGTTATATTTGATTTAACGGGATTGTAATACGAAAATAGTGTTCGAATTATTGTCGAAACAGGAAAAAATAGTATTTTTACAAAAAGTTTAAGAATAAGTGGCCTGAGTAAATATGCAAGACGATGAAGTTATTTTTAACCTATTTTTATATCACTCTAAAATTTAATTGTTTATGAAAAAGAGTAGCATTTGGAAATTGCTCTTCAGTGCATTGACCGTGTTCGCCGTGGCGGTGTTCGCGGGATGTACCGACGACAATGACGACATGGGCGCTCCCTATCTGAACGTCACGCCGGAGAACCTGACGTTCGATGCGGAGGGACAGCCCGCAGATGAGTACAACGGTACTTTTATCGTTGAAACGAACCGTCCCTGGCGTGCTATCGTCGAGGACGAACAGACTTGGGTGCGCCTTTCGGCTACCGAAGGCGAGGGCGATGCTGCCGTGACCGTTACGGTGCCCGCTTCGAACATCGGTCAGTCTGCCAAAGTGACTTTCGAGGTTTACAACTCCTACGGCGCATTGATTCAGAAGGATGTCAATGTACTTCAGGGCGAAGTGAAGCCTGCGACCGTTATTTACGGCAACAATTTCGATAAAACGCTTGCCGCGAAGGACGCGAACAATCGCTGGCCGTTCCTCGACCAGTCGGATGCTTGGCAGAATGCTACGGGCACGGGTATCGAGTCCGTAACTTATGCTTACAAGAATATGTCGGTACGCTCGTCGCAGAAAAACAGCGGCGGCTATGACGGAGCTTCGGGCCAGAACAAGATCTTCTTCGGTACGGCTCCCGCTAATTTCGACATAGATAACATTACGCTGCCTTCGGGCGAAACCAATTATCGGATTACTTTCGGTGCGAATTATTCGAAAAATAATGATGGTACTTACGATAATACTTTCAAACCCGAGTATTTCCACGTTTGGGTCGGAAACGGTACGACCTGGAAAGAGTTGAAATATGAGAAGATCGGCGGCAGCGACGAAACCGATCCTTATTGGATTCTGTTCAAGTCAGATTTTACGCTGAAAACGGCGCTGAAGGAGCTTTCGATCCGCTTTACTACCACGACGGGCGGTGAGGCTGCTAATTCCGCATTCTCGATCGACGATCTTTCGTTTACCAATGGCAACGGCGGTCAGGAGGTCGATCTCGAAGGCGGTGTGGTTCCGCCCGATCCGGGTGAGGCTACGGCCATTACCATTCCCGAGCTGATCGCACAGATGACTGATACGGAAGCTCCGGTGGATGCCAATGCAGATCGCTATCTGGACGCTGTGGTGATGAACGACGTGGCCGGTGCCAATTATACCTTCAACCAACCTGATCCTCGCTACCGAGAATGCGACGGAGGCCGGTAACGGCATCACGCTCTACGGCAGTCAGGTAGAACCTTCGACGCTCGGTCTGAACAAGGGTGACAAGGTGCGCGTAACCCTTTATAAAGGACTTGCCAAGGTGGTAAATTACAGTGGTATGTACGAAGTGACGGGCGCTAAGGAAGCGACTTGGTGCAAGGTCGAGAAGACCGGTACGGTGACTTCGATTCCCACGGCGACGATCGCTGCTGCGGATCTGGCGAAATATCAGGGTATGGCCGTGACGATCGCCAATGCGTCGGTTGCCCAGGCAGGTGTTTGGGCGAGCGCCAGCGCACTCTCTTCGCATACTTTCACTGCCGATGGAGCCAATTTCACCGTATTCTGCAAGCAGAGCGATGAAAAGAACCCGAGCGTGTTCCTCGACGTACCTTTTAAGGCTGGCTCGGGTAATATCTCCGGTCTGGCTGCCGTATATAAGAATAATTCCCAGCTCGTTCCGCGCAATCTGGACGACGTGGCCGCTTTCAGCGACAGCTCGACCCCGATGATTACGGGGGTAACTCCGGCCAGCCTCTCCTTCGAGGCTGCGGGCGGCGAGAAGACGCTCACGGTTTCTGTTATCAACCAGGGTAACAACCAACTCTCCGTAAGCGGCCTCACCGCTCCCCTGAGCGCTACGGTCAGCGGCCTGACCGTGACGGTCAAGGCCGATCCGAATACCGGTACGCAGCCCGTTAATCAGATGCTGACCATCACGCTGGCCAACGGTAACAGCAAGGAGGTGCCTGTTACGCTGCTCGGTGTCGGCGGCGGCGAAGGCGGTACTTACACGCTCATTGACAACTTGTCGAATCTTTCGGCCGGAACGTACCTTATGGCCGGATTCCGTGCCAAAGGTGAGGCTCAGTCCGGTTCTGCTACAGAACCGAATCCTGCGGCAGAAGATTATTATGGAGTTTGGACCGGTGAAATGATAACCGGAAATGGTAAAACAGATTGTGAAACGCTTCAAATGACTTTTGCAAACGGGGAATTAACCAAGATAGATGCTAATGTAACTAATTCTCCTGCTGAAATGGAACTTGTCGCAGTTGATGGTAAGTCTAATACATATTATATCAAGTGTAACGGACAGTATTTGGCTTCCGGTTCCAAGAGCCGTTCATTGTCATTGGGAGCCGATCCTGCGGAATGGGTATTCTCGATGGTTGATAAAGACGGCGAGTCCCGGTTGGTTGCAGCAAACGGCGGTTGTTCGTTGCAGACGGTAGATAGTTCTTTTAAAACTATGATTCGTGGCTATGCAAGCGCTACGCAGGGTAAGCATGGAATTTATTTCTTCAAAAAGAATTAGTTTCTAATTTTGAAAATTCAAACTCTTGGAGGGATCATCCCCTCCAAGAGTTTGGTTTCTCGGATAGTTTTTTATAGTTTACCGATGATGTCGATGTTCAGATATTGTGAGAAGGGATGGAAATGGCTGTTCCTGACGATGATTGCGCTCTCTGTCGTAGCTTGCGGCGACGATACGGACGATTTTGGGGGTTCTGCCGTATGGCGGACCTCTTCGACGGTCGGAGCTGCGGAGGGTTCGGCCGCCATACAGATTGAGGGACCTGTCGGCGCCGGATGGCGTGCCGAAATTGCCGAAATCAAGGACGGAGGTGCTTGGTGCTCGTTCAGGCTCAACGATCCGACGGTCCTCGTGAAGGAGGGCACCGTACAGAGTTCGAACATCAGCAATATCCTGGACGTTTATTATACGCGGAATACCGGGAGCGGGGAACGTTCGGCGACCATCGAATTCGAATTTCTCGGCGGAGAGCCGCAGGTGCTCGTGCTGACGCAGTTTTCGGCCTCTTCGACCAACGATCCCTACGACGAGGGGCATGCGACGGCTTGGGCGGAGCTGCCGGAAAAAAAGACTGATGAGAATTTTATTTACGTCAGCCACTTCGCTTCACTCAATAACCGTACCGTGCGCAACTATTCGTTCTGTTACGACAAGACGCTGCACGTGGCGCATTGGGTAGCTTATCCGCTGCACTCGGTGTACAGAGGATCGATCGACCGTACCAACGATTTCCAGTACGATCCGAAGGTCGATTATTCGTATCAGCCCAATCTGGTCGAAAGATCCTATACGGGAAGCTATGATCGGGGACATCAGCTCCCTTCGGCGGACCGTACGGCTACGCGGGAGTTGAATCTCCAGACGTTCTATGCGACCAACATGACTCCGCAGCTCAATCGGCTCAACCAGGATATGTGGGCCAATCTCGAAGCCAAGGTGCGTGCGCAGATATGCAGCGACACGCTCTACGTGGTGACAGGTTGCTATTATGCCAATACCAATACGACGACGACCGACCGTGACGGGAAAGTTTGTCCGGTCCCGACGAATTATTTCAAGGTATTGCTTCGCACGCGCACCGGTACGACGGGCAAACGTATCGCGGACTGTTCGGCCGACGAATTGAAGGCGATCGGATTTTGGGTGGATCAGAAAAGTTACGGCGACATTCAGCCGCCTGCGTCCATTTGCATGAGCGTGGCGGAGATTGAAAAGAAAACCGGTTTTACGTTCTTTCCCAATATTCCCGAGTCGGCTGCGGAATCCGTAAAGGCACAAAACTCTCCGAGCCAATGGGGAATCCAAAACTAATTTGACTTATGAAAAAACGACTGATTTTTACAGGACTACTGGCCTTACTGTTCGCAGCCTGCTGTTTCGCGCAGAAACCGTACAAGGTGGTCTTTTACAACTTGGAGAACTTTTTCGATACGATCAACGATCCCGAGGTCAATGACGACGAATTCACGCCGGAAGGACCTAAAAAATGGAATTCTGTCAAGTATGCGAAGAAGTTGGGCAATACCGAAAAGGTGCTTTTCGACATTGCCGGTATCGATAAGGATTATCCGATCGTGATCGGCGTATCGGAGGTGGAGAACCGCTCGGTGCTCGAAGATATCATCGCTACGCCGAAGATGGCTCCGGGCAATTACCGGATTTCGCACTACGACTCTCCCGAAGCTCGCGGTGTAGACGTCGCTTTTATGTACCGTCCCGATGTCTTCAAGCTGGAGGGCAGCGCACCGATCCGCACGCAGATTCCTTCGCTTCCGAATTTCAAAACCCGCGATATTTCGACCATGTGGGGTACGATCGACGGCGAACCGTTCTTCTTCATGGTGGCTCACTGGCCTTCGCGTCTGGGCGGCAAGGACGCTTCGGAGTTCAAGCGTATCGCCGTCGGCGAGCAGATGCGTCGAATCGCCGACTCTGTCCTGAAGGTCAATCCTGCGACCAAGATCGTGGCGATGGGCGACTTCAACGACGATCCGACCGATCCGAGCATGTTGGAGGGGCTGAATGCCAAACCCAAGGTCAAGGATCTTCAGCCGGGCGATTTCTTCAGTCCGTTCCACGCCGTGCTGCGTGCCGGTATGGGTACGCTGGCTTACGGCGACGCCTGGAATCTCTTCGACAATATCGTAGTGTCGGAAAACCTGGTCAATGCGAAGCCCGGCGAGTTGCGTCTGGTACGGGCTCCGGGATCGAAGTACTACGGGAATGTCTTCAAGCGTAACTATATGATCCAGCGGGAGGGGCAGTTCAAAGGCTATCCTTTGCGCACGTACGTCGGAAACAATTTCCAGGGCGGTTACAGCGACCACTTCCCCGTTTATATCTACATCGGTAAATAAATACCTTAACTTGAAAGGATATGAAAATAAAAAGTTTACTAATTTTTGTATTTACCCTGATGTCGCTGACCGCGTTCGCTCAGAGCGGCGGTATCAAGGGTAAGGTCGTTTCCCGCGAGGGACGTGTCGCGGTGGACGGGGTGAAGGTTTCGGTCACTCCCGGTGAAATGACTGCCACGACCGACGGCCGAGGTGGTTTATCGTGATCGAGAATGTCGAGCCCGGCGAATATACGTTGCAGTTCGAGGCTCCCGAATTCGAGCCTTTGACGCTCGTGGTGCGCGTGGACAAGATGGTGCGCGACATCAATACGGTGATTCTGGTCCCCGAAGTGCTTTCGACCGTAATGGACGATTCGATCTTCGCAGAGTTCGACACCGAGAGCGGCAACGATGCGCAGTCGCTGCCTTCGTCCCTTTCGGCCTCGAAGGACGTTTTTAACAACATCGCTTCCTACCGGTTCAGCGAGATGCGTTTCAACGTGCGTGGTTACGATTCGCAGTATTCGGACGTTTACCTGAACGGTATTCGCTTCAACGACGCTATGACGGGCTATACGCCCTGGTCGTTGTGGAGCGGTCTGAACGACGCTACGCGCAACCAGGAGATCACCAACGGTTCGATCATGTCGGATTACGGCGTGGGTAGCATCGGCGGTACGACCAACATCAACGCCCGTGCTTCGCAGGTGCGCCAGGGACTTCGCGTGAGTCTGGTGAACGCCAATTCGATGTATCGCTTCCGTGCCATGGTGACCTATGGCTCGGGTCTGCTGGACAACGGCTGGTCCTATGCGTTGTCGGTATCTACCCGTCAGGGCGGCAACTCCTACGTGGACGGCGTCTATTACAACTCCTATGGATATTTTGCTTCGGCCGAGAAGGTTTTCAATTCGCGTCACCGGTTGGGCTTCACGATTATGGGCGCTCCCACCGAGCGCGGTGCGCAGCAGGCTTCCACGCAGGAGGCTTACGACCTGGTCGGCAACAACTATTACAACCCCAACTGGGGCTATCAGGACGGCAAGATGCGTAATGCCCGCGTGCGTAACAGCCACGAGCCGATCGCGATGATCAACTATACGTTCGATCCCAATGAGCATACCCAGGTCAACCTGGCCACTTCGCTCCGTTTCGGTAAGAACGGTTATTCGGCCCTGACGTGGTACGACGGCGCAGATCCCCGTCCCGATTATTACCGCTATATGCCGAGCTACAAGTTGCTGAACGCTACCGACCTGGAGGCCGCTTCGATGGCTGCGGCCAGTCTGGCGGATCAGTGGGTGGCATGCGCAACGTGGGTAATATCCGCCACTTCGACTGGGACGAAATGTACCAGACCAATATGAATTTCCGAAATGCGGAGGACGAAGCGATATACGGTCCCGGCGCCCGTTCGAATTATATCATCGAGGAGCGCCATACCGACCAGTTGGATTGGAACCTCGCCGCGCAGATCAGCCGAATCTATAAGGATAACTCCCGTCTGACAGCCGGAGCCAACGTCCGCATCAATCGCACGTGGTACTACGACGAGGTGAAGGACCTGCTCGGCGGCGACTACTATGTGGATGTCGATAAATTCGCACAGCGTGACTTCGGCGATCCGATCATGGCGCAGAACGATATGGATTATTACGAGCAGTACGGTCATGCAAGAGCCGTGCGGGAGGGCGACAAGTTCAGCTACAACTACAAGGCGCATCTGCGCTCCGGCGGTGTGTGGGCCACTTATGCCGCTCGTTTCGGCGGTTTTGGTATGAAGTTGGGCGCCGAGCTCGGCGGACTTTCGATGTGGCGCGAAGGTCTTTGGCGCAAGGGTCTCTTCCTGGATAATTCGAAGGGCAAATCGGAGAAGTTGGAATATTTCGTATATAAGGCCAAAGGTAATTTCGACTATGTCATCAATGCCAACCATACTTTCGAACTCAACGCCGTGGCGATGCAGAATGCTCCTGCGTTCCAGTCGGCCTTCGTTTCGCCCCGTACGCGTAATTCGGTAACTCCGGGGCTTATGACGGAGAAGGTTTACGGCATCGACGCTTCGTACAACCTGCGTTATGGCGATTATAAACTCCGTGTTTCCGGTTATTATACGAAGGTGAACGACCGTTCGAAGGTGATCTCCTTCTACGATGACGTGCTGAAGACCTATACCAATTTCGCCTTGAGCGGTATCGACGAGCAGTATTTCGGTCTGGAAGTCGCCGCTTCGATTCCGATCTACAACGGTTTGTCTTTGAACGGTGCGATCAGTTGGGGTCAGTACACTTACACGTCGAATCCCAATTACGTGCAGATTGCCGACAACAGCGCCGAGCCGCTGAACTCCGGTACGGTCTATTGGAAGGATATGCGCGTGGAGAGCACTCCGCAGACGGCTATGAATATCGGTTTGTCGTACCGCGGTCCTCATAACATCTACGCATCGATCGATCTGAACTATTACAACAATATGTATCTGTCGATGAACCCGCTTTACCGTACGGACGAGGTGTTGTTGCCTACGATGACGGACGAACAGATCCGGGAGCTGCGCAGTCAGGAGAAGTTCGATTCGGCCTACACCTTGAGTGCGAGCATCGGTAAGAATTTCTACATTCAGCGTCGTTATACGCTCGGCTTCAGTTTGCAGGTGAATAACATCCTGAACAACCAAAATATCAAGACCGGCGGTTATGAGCAGATGCGTGTGCAGGGCATTAAGACCGGCAAGGAGATCACTTCCTACCAGAAGTTCGCTCCCAAGTATTTCTACCTGTTCGGCACGACTTACTACCTGAATGTCTATTTCCGTTTCTAACGGCTTAACGAATTAATATTGTGAAGAATATGAATAGAATAGCAACCATATTTCTGGCGGTGACAGCAAGTTTGTTCTTCGTCGGCTGTTATAACGATTTCGATACGCCGGCTCCTGCGAAGGTATGGACGGATGCGGACTTCAGCGACAGTAAAATCATTTCGATCAAGGAGCTGAAGGATATTTTCGAGGAGGCTTATCCCGGGACCAGCGGTATCGGCCAGTCGCTGACCATTACCGACGACCTGGTGATTCGGGGCAAAGTCATTTCCAGCGACCAGGCCGGTAACGTCTATAAGTCGATGTACCTGTACGATGAAAGCTGCCAGTCGGCCATTGAAATCAAAGTGACTTCGGGATATTACATTACCTATGCTCCCGGTCGCCTGGTTTATATCCGTTTGCAGGGTCTGGTGCTGGGAAATTACCGCACGATGCTCAGCGTGGGTGTCGCATCGACCAATTCCGATTATGCGAACGGTAACATGGAGGATCGCAATACCTTGGAAGAGCATGTCAAGCTCGGCGAATTGATCGGCTTGACGGCGGCCGATACTTTGGTGGTTACTCCCGCTTCCTATTCGACGCTGACGGATGAGTCGCTGGGGCGTTTGATCCGTTTCGAAGGGTTGGAAAGCAAGTTCGGCAAGGCCGGCTGGGGGTATAAAAATACATTCCCCAACTACTTCGCCAACAGTACCTCCTACGATGTGAATTCTCCGGGTTGGACCGATATCAACGATTGGGCTACCTGGGCGACGAAGCGGGTCGATGAGCTTACGCACGAGAGTACGTTCTATTATGGCTCTGCCTGGTTCACCTATGGCGACATCAACACCCTCGCAGGCAATTATGTCGTACGTTCGAGCGGTTATTGCCGTTTCCGTGACGAGAAAATACCTGCGGACGGTTCCGTGGTGAACATTACCGCGATCTATACCAAGTTTTCGCAGGGCAGCGATGCGACGGCGGCCTATCAGTTGTTGCTGAACAAGGCGTCCGACGTGGTCGTGACTTCGAAATAGCCGCAGTTTGCAGTTGAAATCGCCGGGCCTCATCTTTTTGATGAGGCCCGTTTTTTATTCTTTATGCGGTTGCGATTCCGCTCGTATTGTCCGCGCGCGAAGGAGCTGCCTCCGGTCTTATGAGGCGTAAATTTCAGGGAAGAGCAGTGCGCGGAAGTCGGAGCGCATGATCTTGTCCCGTTACTGTTTTTCCTGCCTGCCGGGGAGCCGGTTGCCGTATGTCCGAAAAAAGCAAGACATTGTTCGGATCGTTCTTTTGCTGCAAGTTGGCAGGCTGTCGCACCGGGGGACCTGCTGTCCGCATAATGCGATTCCGACTGCCGGGAAGGGGCAACGTGATCGGCAGAGAGCTGTCCGCAAACGGAAGAGCGTCGGTATGACATAACGTCGTTCGTGGAGTTTGGTTCCGCGTCTGTTTTCCGGAAACGGATACGATTCCTGTGCGTGGACGATCTTCCTGCATTGCAGATAGGAGCGGAAAAGGAAACATCCGTGAACAGGAGTCCGAAACCAAAGAAAACCCCCGAACCGGTGAGAGTTCGGGGGTAGTAGTGAATAAAACCTGTTATTGATGATTATTCATCTGTTTCGGGTTGAGCTTCGGGACGCATGGTGACCTGTATTACGTTGCCGCTGTCGAGGAGCTTCTTCGCCAGGTCGCGGATCTCGTCGTAAGTGATGCTGTTCAGGGTCTTTTCGTAGTCGGCGAGCAGATTCTGCTTGTGACGGTTGTAGTCGTCGATCAACCCGAACCAGGTGCCGTTATTTTCGAGCGTATTCTTGAATTGCTTGACCAAGTATTCGCGGGAGTCGTTGATGTCTTTGGCTTCCGGTCCTTCAGTCGCGATTTTCTCGATTTCATCGAAAACGATCGGCACGAGTTCGTCGGCCATCTCCTCGTTGGTGTCGAACTGTATTTGCAGGAGGGCCTGTTTTTCGGGACGATACGAGAGAGTATAGCTTACCTGTACTCCGTACGTGCCGCCTTTCTCCTCGCGGATGGATTTCAGGTAACGGTTGTTTAGAGCCATGTTGAGCAGCAACATGGTTTGCTTGTTGCGCAGCGTGTAGTCCGCATCGCTCGAGAAGAGCAGGAACTCCGAAACTTTCGGCTGCAGCATCGGGGTGCGGAAGTCGTTCACGACCTTGCCTTTGGCTGTGCGGAGTTTGTCGTCCGTGAACTTAAGCACGTGTTTCGAGGTGGGAATCGAACCGATATATTTCTCGACCAACGGCTTCAACGTTTCCAAATCCACGTTGCCTACGAAGGTGAACGTAAAGCTGTTCGCACCCGGGTAGAGCGTTTTGAAGGTTTTCGGCAGATTTTCGAACGAGATGCTTTCCAGGGCCTCGATCGTCAGCGGCTAAGCTGACGCGGATTGTCGCTGTAAAGCGTTTTGATCGTTTCTATCTGCATGATGTAGTCGGGATTCGAGGTCAGGTTCTGGACGTATGCCTTGTAGCTGTCCATCGTCGTGTTGAAATCCTCCTCCGAGAAGCGGGGACTTGTGAAGTTCTGGTAGAGCAGTTGGAGCATCGTTTCGATGTCTTTGGGCGAGCAGTAACCGCTCATACCGTTGCTGTAGTTATTGACGTACAGGTTGATTCCGGCTTTCTTGCCTGCGAGCTGCTTGTTCAGTTCGATTGCAGAGAATTTGCCCACCCCCGACTGGGCCGCGATGACCGGAAGGAATTCACCCTCCTTCACCTCAGTATCGGCAAGCTGCGACATCCCGCCGTCAGCCTGTACCTGCAGCAGGACTTCGTCCGCCTTGAGTTGGGTCGGTTTGACGATGATCTTCACACCGTTCTTGAGAATCCATTCGGTCGTTCCGAGATCCTCGTTGTATGCGGTCTTTTTCACGGGCGAGCCTTTCAGCTTGATATCTGCGGGGATCAGAGGCTCGCTGACGGTATTGTCCTGGTAAGCCTCGACGTCGGATGCCATGACCTCGCTGCGGATGGCCAGAAGTTCGGCTTCGGTCGGCTCGGTCAGTCCCTCTTTCTTCGGTACTTCGACGGTGATAACCTGGTTTTCAGGTGTCAGAAGTTGTTTTACCCAAGCATTCACATCGTCGAGGGTCAATGCTTCGAGGTATTGTTTGTCGAGGTTGTACTGCGTTTCGGCATCTGCCATAGCGGTATTTTTCTTGTAATTCGCCAGGTAGGTTTGAACATATTGTCCGTTCGTAAGGTCGTTCCGATTGGCATAGGTAGCCTCGGCCTGACGCAGGAATTCAGCTTTCGTACGATCGAATTCGCTCTGTGTAAAGCCGTAACGCTTCATCTTTTCCATCTCTTCGAGGATAGCTTTGTAACCGCAGAGCAACTCTCCGTCTCGAGTTTGTACGGCGACCATCGTGAGATCTTGGGTCGGATTCACTCCCAGTATGTTGCCTGAATCCATCCCGGCACTCAGGAACGGAGCATCGGGCTGCATGGCGATTTCATTCATACGGTCGTTCGCCATGGCACTTGTGTAGGAGTTGAGTACATCGTACATTTGGCTAATTATCAGGTTGTTGTATTGCTTGGGGAGAGCGGGTCGTTTGATGAAGAGCTGCATGACCGAAGCCGTCATTTCGGGATCGGAAAAGATGCTGACGATGGGTTCTTCGTTTTATGAAACCGGAATATCCGCCATCAGGGTTTTGATCTTGTTTTCGATCCGATCGACGTCGATATCGCCGACTATGACGATCGCCTGGTATTCCGGGCGATACCACGTTTTGTAGAAGTCGTACAAGGCTTTATGGTCGAAACTCTTCAGACCGTCCAGATAGCCGATTACGTTGCGGTGCTCGTATTTCGAGCCTCTGTTGACGGCGGCGTTGCGTCGTACCATGGCGCGCCATCCAGCTCCGTCGCGGGTGCGCAGCTCCTCCATGATTACGCCGCGTTCGTTGTTGATCTCCTGAGGCTCCAGACTGATGAACTGCGACCAGTCGTGCAGGATCAGCAGTGCGGTGTCGATCGTCGCAGGGTTTGCTGTGGGCACATTGTCCAGGTTGTAGCATGTTTCATCGTAAGAGGTGTAGGCATTCAGGTCCGCACCGAATTTGACGCCGTTACGCTCCAGATATTCTATCATCTTTTTGCCCGGCAGGTTCTTGGTGCCGTTGAAGGCCATGTGTTCGAGGAAGTGGGCGAGGCCCTGTTGGGAATCTTCCTCCTGGACAGCTCCTACGTGGTGGAAAATGTAGAAAGATGCCTGTCCCTTGGGTTTTTCGTTGTGACGGATGTAGTACGTCATGCCGTTTTCGAGTCGTCCGACGCGCACCTCCTTATCGGCGGGAATCGGCATGTCAGGCTGTAGTTGCGCCATGACATTCGTCATTGCGAACAGCGTGACAAGTAAAAGAATGAACCTTTTCATAAAATGATTGTTAATTGATTTTGGGTGAAATTATTTGTATTGCGTTGTCATTCGGTTGTTTCTTCCGGTCGGTATTCGATGATGTCGCCCGGCTGGCAGTTCAGTTCGCGGCAAATGGCTTCCAGCGTTGAAAAGCGGATCGCCTTGGCCTTGCCGTTCTTGAGAATGGAAAGGTTGGCCGGGGTGATATCGACCCGCTCGGCGAGCTCGCCGAGTGACATCTTTCGTTTCGCCATCATGACATCTATGTTGATGATTATCGCCATGTCTTGCGTCCCCCCCCCGTGTGTATATTGTATATCGACATTTATTTTTTCTTTAGATCGTGAGTTTTTGCTCTTCGCTCAACCGGGATCCGATCGAGAAGACCTCGGCCGAGAAGAGTACCAGAATCGCCATGACGATGTTCCAGTAGTTGAGCGGGAACGAGGCGGCGACTTGCAGGGGCGAATCTTCGAGAAACGTCCGGGTCGTACTCTGGTAAATATAAGAGCCGACTCCGGTGCAGACTTCGGCCAGAATCAGCAGGAACCCTACGGCACGCGTGTAGATGATGATACGCCCCGGCAGGGGTTGTTCGTCCCGTACCGATTTGCGCAGGATATTGATAATCAGCGCTACCAGGATCAGGATAGAGAGCTTGGCCAGCAGGGCCGGGATGGACAGCAGCAGTATGTAATTGATTCTGGTTCAGTGTCCGGACTACTGTCGGGTCACTGTTTTCGTCCGTTTTGACGTAGATATTAACCCCCGTATATTCGGCTTCGGTGGAGATCGATGCGTGTCCGGTTTCTATCGGGAAAAGAGTTTCGTCGCTCTGGGCGTTTTGCAACCGGGCCGCCAAAAAGTAGGTGTGTTGCGCGATACCGTGTTTTTCCTGCATCCGAATGTCTTCGGACGCAGCCTGCCAACCTGTCGCCAGACTCGACGACACGTGGGGCACGAAGCTGTGGATGAATCCTGCGGCCAGAGCCAGGAAATAAAAGATGTAAATGACCAGCAGATGGCGCCGCAGAGATTTTTTCTGTTTTTTGTCCATTTTCGGTTTGCTGAATACGTAATGGAGGTGTTCGACCTGTTTTTAACCTCCGGTGAGGCAAAGATAGTAAAGAACTTCTGCAAAACAAATAATTTTTATCGTTTTTCGATAAAAACGCAATAAAATATAACGAATGATGTTTCTCGTCTGAATACGGAGCGGAATTTTCCGGACTTTTCCCGAACCGGAGATCGGACGGGCAACCCGGCTGAAACCTACCGAAGGTCGGACCGGCAGGGATCATCCCCGTCTTGGAGGCGAGGCCCCTGCAAGTACGGACGATCGAAACGAGAAAGCCCCTCTACGAGCTTCGTTACGCGGGGGAGCCGAAAACAAAAGTTGAGTTTGGTTCTCCGCTCTTCTTGTTATTATCTTTGACTTCTTCTTAGACACTCCATGCCGGCAAAACGCAAATAAAATTTGCTTTTGCACCCGGCTTATTCGTATCTTTGCACGAAATGCAGTCGGCGCGGCCGGAAGGCTTCGCTCTGTTTCCGGCATACGCCGCTACTGTCCGCAGGAAGCCGGGCCGGGGCGTTTTTGTAGGAATGAAACCATTCGGTATCTACGGCTTTCTCCCGGCCCGGCGGATAACCGGCGGATTGTCGTTTCGTTGCATTTGAAATTGAAAAACGCACTGAAATATGGCAGAGAAAACAGGTTACACTTATTATGCAGACCCTCAGCAGGTCGATTTCACACTTCGGATGACCGTTCCGGCTTTGGCGAACGAGGTCCTCAATACGGCGGGTGTCGATGCCCAGCGCAAAGGGTTCGGGATCGATAAGTTGAATAAGGAAAACCGCTCGTGGGTCCTTTCGCGCATGGCGATCGAGATCGACGACCGCCCCGAACAATACACTTCTTATGAAATCGTAACGTGGGTGAACGAGTACAACCGGATGCTCTCGACCCGTAATTTCACGCTGCACGATGCCGCTGGCCGGGAGTTCGGGCGGGCCGTGACGCAGTGGTGCATCATCGACTTGGCGGTCCGTAAAGCGATCGACCTGAACACGGTTATCGGGCCTTGTACCGATACGCTCGTCGATGCCCCTTCGCCGACGGAGAAACCCCGCAAGGTGATGGGGATCACACCGCAGCATGTGATGGAGCACCGGGTGGTTTACAGCGACATCGACTTCAACCGTCACGTCAATACGATGCGTTATATCAACATGATGTTCGATATGCTGCCCATCGAACAGTTGACCGCGATCCGGCCGGTGCGTCTTGATATTCATTTCATGCACGAATGCCGTTACGGGCAAACCCTTACGGTCGGGTACGAACAACGGGACGGCTTGTCGCTGTTCGAGGTTTCGAACGGAGAGGAAGCCGCTGTCCGGGCGGCGCTCGAGTGGCGTTGAGGTGCTGTATTTCGTGGTGGCGGGCAAGGCAGGGAGCCGACCCGAATCGACTTCGTTTCGGTCCGATTTTACGATCGGCTTTGTTCCTTTCTGGAACGGGTTTTGCTGATATAGGGACAAAACCTTTATTATTATGGAAAAGATCAAAGTTGCGAACAAGTACCAGAAAAGTATCGATCTGTTGAACGATGCTTTGGGAAAAGAAATTGCCACCTCGCTCCAGTACATGTATTTCCATGTCCATTTCGAAGATGCCGGTTACGAGTATCTGTCCAAAAAGATGCGGATGATTTCGATTGCCGAGATGCGTCACAGCGAGGAGTTGTCCGACCGTATCCTCTTCTTGCAGGGGGACGTGAATATGAACCCGTCGTTTCCGACGCGCCAGATCACCGATCCCAAGGAGATGTTCCGTTTCGCTATGCAACTGGAACAGAGTACGATCGATAGCTATAACGATGCCGCTCGCATTGCGGCCGAAGCCGACGATTCGGTAACGCACAAGATGTTCCAGGATCTGGCCGTCGAAGAGGAGGAGCACTTGGACTATTTCCGCAACGAGTTGCAGAACCTGCTCGATTACGGCGACAAGGAGTACCTCGCCTTGCAATCTTTTGCACGCAGCAAGGCCGAAGCCGAAGGGAAGGTTTCCGAGTAGTTTTTCCTCGCGGACGCGAGATAATGCGTCCCATACGTGGTTTTTGAATAAAATTTCATATCTTTACACGCGAAAAAAACTATTAACTTATTAAAATAATAGAGATATGAAATTTTATATCCGTATCGTGCTGCTGGCGGCTTTCTTGACGAGTTTGTTGTCGGCTCACGCGCAGTCCCCGACCATTACCTGGGACAGCACTGTGAAGGACCTCGGCGATTCGAATTACGAAGTCGTATTTACGGGTAAGATCCTGCCGGGATGGCATACGTACGACCTGCATTCGAACGTTTCTTCGACCCTGGTGGAGTTCGAGCCTGCAACGGGCCTGACGCTCGACGGCGATCCTTATGAGATCAACGCTTCCAAACGCGAATACGACGATATTTTCGAGGTCGAAATGGGTACTTATTTCGATGAAATCATCCTCGGTCAGAAAGTCACCCTGACGGGTGAAGGCGCCGTATTGAAAGGCAATATCAACTGGCGTTCCTGCGAGGAGGAAAATTGCAATTCGCCCGAGGATTGGGGATTCGAGATCACGATCGGCGATCCCGAGGCGGCCTGGGCATCCGTTGCGGCCGGGGACGCTGCGGATCAACCTGTTTCCGGCGACGGAGCCGGAGAGTCCAAAACCCTGTGGGGGTTGATTATCGAAGCGGTTCTTTGGGGCTTCGCGGCGCTGCTCACTCCTTGTGTATTCCCGATGGTCCCGATGACTGTATCGTTCTTTATGAAAGGCAGCGGATCGCCTGCTGCGGGACGTTTCAAGGCTTCGATGTACGGTTTCTTCATCGTAGCGCTCTATACGCTTCCCATTGCGGCGATCATTCTGATTACGCGTCTGGTGGGCGGCGATGCCGTGACGGCCGACATCTTCAACTGGCTGGCTACGCACTGGCTTCCCAACCTGATCTTCTTCATCGTGTTCATGATTTTCGCCGCATCGTTCTTCGGGGCCTTCGAGATCACGCTTCCGAGCTGGATGGTCAATAAGAGCGACCGGCACGCGGACAAAGGCGGTTTGATCGGTATCTTCTTCATGGCTCTGACGCTGGTGTTGGTGTCGTTCTCCTGCACCGGGCCGATCGTCGGCAACGTCCTGATTCGTTCGACTGCCGGCGAATTCTGGGTGCCCATCGTGACGATGTTCGCTTTCGTCGCTGGCTTTTGCTCTGCCTTTTACGATTTTCGCTTTCTTCCCCTCCTTGCTGAAAGACCTGCCCAAGAGCGGCGGTTGGCTCGGTTCCGTGAAGGTCGTTCTCGGTTTTATCGAGGTCGCCCTCGGTTTCAAGTTCCTGAGTATGGCCGACCAGACCTACCACTGGGGGTTGCTCGACCGTGAGGTCTATTTGGCGATCTGGATCGTCGTGTTCACATTGCTGGGTTTCTATTTGCTGGGTAAGATCCGCTTCGCTCACGACGACGAACTCAAGCACGTTTCGGTGACGCGGCTGACGCTGGCCATCGCTTCGCTTTCGTTCGCGGTCTATATGTTTCCGGGTATGTTCGGTGCGCCGCTGAAAGCTCTTTCTGGCTATTTGCCCCCGATGCATACGCAGGACTTCGTGATCAATACGCAGGGTGTCGTTGCCGCACCGTCAGCAACGGCACAGACGACTGAAAAGATCAAATATGCGGATATCCTGCACTGGCCTTACGATCTGCCGGGGTATTTCGATCTGGCCCAGGCCGAAGCCGCTGCCAGGGAGGCCGATAAACCCTTGTTTGTGGACATTACGGGAATCAGTTGTGTGAATTGCCGCGAAATGGAAGCCCGCGTCTGGAGCGATCCGCGCGTGCAGCAGATCCTGCGCGACGATTACGTGCTGGTAGCCCTCTATACCGACGACAAGACCAAAGTGCCCGAGAACGAATGGGTGACCACTGCGGGAGGCAAGGTTCTCAAGGACATCGGCCGCATCAACTCCTACATCGCCCAGACCCGTTTCGGGGTGAACGGACAGCCCAACTACCTGATCCTCGGCCGTGATGGGCAGGAATTGGTTCCCAAGCGGGCTTACAATCTCGACGTGGAGGCATACATCGACTTCCTGAAGAGCGGTGTGGAGGCGTATAATAAAACGAAATAGGATGGATAACGATAACCGGGTCGGGCAGTTCCTCCCGAACCGGGTTCCTATCTCCTTGTTGCAGGATTCGGTAGGGTATTTGTATTTTTCCTGAAGTTGCCGTGCGCTGTTTATTCGAAAACAGGAGGGCCGTACCGAAGGTTTGAATCCGTTCGGGGATTCGATTTCAGTTATAAATAAAAGTTCGGGGTATGAAAATTTCGATCGTGGGGCCCGCCCATCCGTATCGTGGGGGCTTGGCCGTAATTATGCAGAGCATGGCCCGGGTTTTCCAACATCGGGGCGACGAGGTGAAGATCAAGACTTTCACGCTCCAGTATCCCCGTATTTTCTTTCCCGGCAGGAATCAGACGGTGCAGACACCTCCGCCGCCCGATCTGTACATCGTGCGGTGCGTGAATACGATGAATCCCGTTCAACTGGATCGCCGTGGGGCGGTGGATCGCCCGCGAGAAGCCGGATTTCGTGCTGATGAAATACTGGACCCCCTTTATGGCGCCCTGTTTCGGTACGATTGCCCGTTTTGCCAAAAAGAACGGTACGACGCGTATCCTTTGTCAGATCGACAACGTCGAACCGCATGAACGCCATATGACTGACAAGCCGTTCAACCGCTATTTCCTGAGGGCGGTGGACGGCTTTATCTATATGTCCGAGCAGGTGCACCGCGAATTGCGCCGATATACGCAGGTTCCGGCGCTTTTCTCTCCGCATCCGCTTTTCGAAAATTTCGGTATCGTCATTGATCGTACGGAGGCCTGCATCCGCCTCGAACTGGATCCTTCGAAACGCTATGCGCTCTTTTTCGGTTTGATTCGGGACTACAAGGGATTGGACCTGTTGCTCGATGCCTGGAAGATCTACAAGCGGGAGCATCCTGCCGAAGACCGGCGCCTGATCGTGGCCGGTGAGTTCTATGCTCCGAAAGAGAAGTATTTGAAGCAAATCGCCGACAACGGACTGGAGGACGATGTGATTTTGCACGACTATTTTATTCCGGACGAATTGGTGCGTTACTATTTTTCCGTCGCAGATTTTTTGGTGCAGCCGTATCGTTCGGCCACGCAGAGCGGCGTGACCCAGATCGCTTATCAATTCGACCTGCCGATGGTGGTGACCGACGTGGGCGGTCTTCCGGAGATCGTGCCGGACGGTCGTGTCGGCTTCGTCTGCCGTCCCGATGCCGCAGAAGTCGCCCGGGCCATCGACCGTATCTGGCGGGACGATGTGCTCGCGGGATTCCGTGCGAACATGGAAGAGGAGAAGAAGCGCTTTTCGTGGGATGCGATGTGCGATCGCATTACGGAACTTTACCGATTGGTTAAATAGGAAGCGTAGAGGGTCGATCCGATTAAATAGGAACTCTTGTATCTCGAAAAGCGGAATCTCGTACGATCCTCGTCGCTTTAGCCGATAGACTCTTTATTACAAAACCCCCCCCCCCAATTTGTTATTTCTTGATGTTGGGCAGTTCCAGGCCGTAGTGCTTTTTACGGTCTTCGAGCTTGAGCCAGAAAGCCAGCAGGAAAGCCAATACGCCGAGGCTGGCGAAAATCAGCATCGGAACCGTGTAGTTGTAGCTTACGTGTTCACCGGCTTTGATCGCTTCTCCCACGCCGGGATTGACCTTGTTGAGAACCCAGCCGATGATCATCGGGAAGGCCATCAGTCCGAGGTTCTGGATCCAGAAAACCGAGGTTCTGGATCCAGAAAATCGTTGCATAGGCAGAACCCATATAGCGGTTATCGACCAACTTGGGTACCGAAGGCCACAGGGCGGCGGGAACCAGCGAGAAAGAGAGGCCGAGCAGGATGATCGCCGAGAACGCGATAGCGGGGGTGAGGGGAACCAGTGCGAAAGTCATGTGGCAGATGAACATCAGGATCGCACCGATCATCAGCATCGTCGCGCCTTTGCCCTTGTGGTCGAGGAACCAGCCGAGGAGCGGAGTCAGAATCATTGCACCCATCGGGAACCAGCGGAAGATGTCCGAAGCCTGCTGGTTGGTGATGCCCAGATTACTTTCGAGCATACCCGTTGCGAAACGCTGGAACGGGAAAATCGCCGAATAGTAGAGCACGCAGAGTGCCGAAACGATCAGGAAGGTTTTGCTGCTGAAAAGGTTCTTCAGATCGGCGACCTTGAAGGGCTCTTCGGTTTCTCCTATCGGGGTGTCTGCCTCGGTTTGTCTGTCGAGTTTGAAGTCCATGACCGAGAAAGCGATGTAGGTCAGCAGGCCGATGCAGAGCAACAGGCCGACAACGGCTACCGGACGTGCTACGCTCGGATCGCCGCCCCAGTTAGCCACCCAGGGCGACAGGCTGAATACGGCGAATACGCCCAGTCGGGCAATAGCCATTTCCAGGCCCATCGCCAGAGCCAGTTCTTTCCCCGTGAACCACTTGACGATTGCACGGGATACTGTCACACCGGCCATCTCCGTACCGCAGCCGAAGATCATGAAGCCCAGGCAGGCGAGCTTCGCGCTGGCCGGAATGTCCGTGAGGAACGAATTGAGGAACTCGTAACCGAATCCGCCTTCATAGAAGTAGTTGCTCAGCCCGTAGAATTTGATACCGGCACCGAGTACCATCAGCGAGGCCGAAAGAATACCCGTAAACCGTACGCCCATCTTGTCGAGGATGATACCTGCGACGAGCAGGAAACCGCAGACGTTCAGAATGAATTCCGAACCGCCGTACAGTCCGAAAATCGTGGGGCTCCAGCCTCGGGTGCTTTCGAGCATGTTCTGCAACGGCGAGAGGACATCGACGAACATGTAGCCGAAGAACATGGTGAGCGCCACCAGAATCAGCGCGGTCCACCGAGCCCACGCCGAGTCGTTCAGTTTCTTTTGAATAGCTTGTGTCATAGTTTATTGAATTGGTTATTGTTAGTTAAAAAGCTTCTGTATGCTCCCCCGTGTAACGTTTGAGGATTTCGTAGGCCGAGGTAATGCCCAGCTCTCCGGCTTTCGAGAGGTCGAGGCAGCCCTTGCGCGTGTCTTTCATATAGATTTGGGTCATGCCCCGGTTGTAGAACGCTTCGGCGAAGAGGGGATTCAGTTCGATGGCTCTCGAGAAATCTTCGAAGGCCTCGGGGAGTTTGCCCGAAAGAGCCAGCAGCGTTCCCCGGTTGTAGTAGGCTTCGGCAAAATCCGGGAAGAGCCGGATCGTCTTGTCCAGGTCGGCGATGGCTTCGTCGTAATTGTAAGTGCGGGTATGGGTGTTGGAGAGTTTGTTCGCCGGGTCGGAGTCGATCGAAATTCGCTGGTAAGGGTTGTCCAGGCTCGATATGAAGTCGATCATTTCGGCCCGTGTCACGGCCCGGTTGAAGTAGAGGAACGGATTGGCGGCGTTGTCTGCGATGGCCGACGAATAGGCGCCGACCGAATTGGTGAATTGCCGGATCAGCGATTGCGAAATGGCATATTGCACTTGCAGGAGCCAGTCACGCGGATTCTGACGCAGCGTTTCGGCATAGCGGCTGTCGAGCATCGCCAAAGAGTCCGCATCGATATTCGTGGGCCGGTTGGAGAGGATGAGGTAGGGATTGTCCAGTTTTTTCTCGAAATCTTTGACCCGTTGCAGGGTATAGCGGTTCGACGCCTCGATCCGGGTGGTGTCGGGCTGCATCAGGGTGAAGCGGAACAGGGGCAGCAGGCGCATGTTGCTGCGGCCCAGGCTCGGCTGTTCCGAGATGCGGTCGAAGTAGCTGTTGGTGAATTGATTGTCGAAAGCCAGCAGTTTGTCCATCCGTTGCGTCGTATCGGCATAGATCGAGTAGGTGCTGTCGGATTCAGGTGGGATTTGTATGCAGCGATCTTGCGCTGGGCGATCTCTTCGTCCCGCTTCGCCCCCTTGGGGTTATGCAACGCATAACGCAGGGCGCTGCGATTCAGGTAGGCGTTGGCGAAGTCGGGGTAGAGTTCGATGGCCCGGGTGTAGTCGCGCTCGGCACCTTCGAGATCGCCCAGGCGGGTTTTGAGCATGGCACGCAGGTAATAGACCTGGACATTGCCGGGGGAGTAGAGGCTGCCACGCGGTCGAAGTCGTCGAGTGCGCGGTTGTAATCGCCGATCTGGGTGCGGAGAATCGCCCGGTTGAAATAGGTGAACGAATTGGTCGAGTCCAGTTGTAGCACCCGGTCGAAATCCGCGAGGGCCTGCATCGGGCGGTTGGTGTTGGAATAGACCACCGCCCGGTTGAAATAGGGCGGCAGGAAAGTCGAGTCGCAGCGGATCGACATGTCGAAGTCGGCTTCGGCTCGGGCATACTCCTCTTTTTGCAGCAGTAGGGTTCCGCGTTGGTAATAGCCGTTGGGATTTTCGCGGTTGGTGCGGATCGCCTGGTCGAAATTTTCCAGGGCCCGTACGGTATCCTTCAAGTAAAGGTAGGCTGCGCCGCGGCCGATATAGGCGTCGGCGACTTTGTTTTCCTGAAAGATGAATTTGTCGAAATCCTCGATCGCCTCCTTGTATTGCTTGTTCTGCAGGCGCGTATAGCCCCGGCTGTAATAGGCGTCCGGCAGGTCGGGTCTCAAGTCGATCGCCTCGCGGAAGTCCTGCAGCGCGTCGTCGTAGTTGCCCATGCGCGTACTCAGCGCCCGGTAGATGTAGGCGGTCGTGAACACGGGGTTTTTGACGATGGCAGCCGAAAAGTCGGTATCGGCACCCAGCAGGTCGTCGAGGTTGAATTTGGCTACACCCCGCAGGAAATAGCCCTCTGCGGCGTCCGGATCGGCCCGTAGCAGGGTGTTGAGTACACGAATCGCCTCCTGATATTCGCGGTTCATCAGGCAGCGGCGGCTGGCCCAGTAGAAGTAGTCTTTGTTGTATTGGGCGTCGGCTGCGGCGGCGTTGCCCAGCAACGTCCCCAACAGGATGATTTTCAGGATAAGTTTGCGCAATGCCACGACGCCCCGGTTTGGTTGTGATTATTCTTGTTCGTATCCGAAGCGCTTGAGTTGCCGTTCGTTGTCGCGCCAGTTCTCGTTTACTTTGACGTACAGCTCCAGGAAAACCTTCTTGCCGAGGAATTGTTCCATGTCCTCGCGGGCCTGTTGTCCGACCTTTTTGAGTTTCTCGCCCTTGTGTCCGATCAGGATGCCCTTCTGGGAGTCGCGTGTGACATAGATGACCGCCGAAATGCGGTCGATCGTCGGTTCCTCCTTGTAGGCTTCGATCGCGATTTCGCAACAGTAGGGGATCTCCTTGTCGTAGTTGCGCAGGATCTTTTCGCGGATTATTTCCGAGGCGAAGAATCGCAGCGTTTTGTCCGTGAGCGTATCTTTAGAGTAGAAGGCTTCTCCCTCGGGCAGCCGTTCCAGAATCAGGTCGAAAAGTCCCTTGATATTGAAATTCTCGCGTGCCGATACCGGGACGATCGTGGCGGCCGGCAGCAGCGCCTGCCATTTATCGACGAGGTCTTCGAGG
>ERZ791635.458-NODE-458-length-23542-cov-1.9283_pt1 | contig 23542 bp, 10 predicted proteins | sample MGYA00510056_ERZ791635 | MGnify/ENA primary metagenome ERZ791635 (study PRJEB30046, sample SAMN00715187) | human gut metagenome | study: EMG produced TPA metagenomics assembly of the A metagenome-wide association study of gut microbiota in type 2...
GCTCTCCTCCATCAAAAGATAAAGCGAACTTCCCATCTTTCTCTGCAGCCCCACGAACAGTAACATTTGAGACCGGCCTCAAAACCTTAAATGTATATTGAATCCAATCTCCTCCAGAAGTATTACTAATGTGGATGATGTTACTACTAGCACTGATAGCTACTCCCTGATCACTCCGGTAAGTTTTAAAATTACCTTTCGAACCTTCCCTAAATTGATACTTTCCTTCATCGAAATCTTCCGCCTGAATGATACCGGGTACTTGGCTGCATCCTTCTCCTAACTTGATACAATCAATATCCAATTCTCCACCTTTAATACGCAAATCAATATATTGTTCACCTTTTTGTAATTCGACAGGATATATAAAAGCTTCGTTCCATGTACTGCCCGAACCATCCAACTTTACTTCGTTCGTCTTATACACTCCATTTATAGCAATACGGAATTTTCCTCCCGAACGTTGCTGGCGCATCCGACAAGTAATAGCATAGGATCCAGTCTGTTTTACATTAATCGAATAACGCACCCATTCTCCGGACTTCATACTTTTAAGATAGGTAACACCATTATCCGTACCTACCTGCATATCCCCCTCCGACGGATTCTTGTGGTAACCATAATGTTCGCCACCTTTATTATAATGTTCGGCTTCCAATACTAACGTCTCCGATAAATCTACTTCCGGAGCCTTCCCTTCATAAGGCTGTCCCCAGTTTTGTACAACTTTCAATCTATCATTTTGATCATATTCAATCGGATCTACACAAACCGACCGCAAAGCTCCTCTGCCTGAATAATTAGCGGTATGATAGAAAGCATACCATTTCCCCTTATATTCTACAATTGAACCGTGTGCCGTTTCTTCACCATGAGGATACATATATACACCGCACGGAGTAAATGGTCCCAAGGGATTATTCGACACAGAATATTGCATCCGGTTACCTCCTTGACTGGAAGCATGATTATCTGAGTGGCTCAAATAATATTTCCCCTTGTATTTATGCACCCAAGGAGCTTCATGAAAATCGGTAAAGCCTGTTAAAGGACTCATTACACCCTCCAACTTAGTCCAATCATCCTTACGTAATTTTGCTCCCCAACAACCTTTACCGGCACCACTAGTATATATATAAGGTTGTCCGTCATCATCCACAAAGACACAAGGGTCGATCGTTGAAGGAATTCCTTCAATCACACCTTTCACCCTGAATTTCGCAGCTGGCTCTTTACTCGTTGCCACAAAAATACGCCATGTGTCCGTATCAATCTTATGAGGGAAATAAAAATAGTATAACTGATCTTCCTTATTATAAACGCAATCAGGAGCCCACATGAAACCATCAATGCCTATACCTACGTGCGCCTTCACAGTAGCGGAATTCATGATTTCCCCATGATCCGTCCAGTTTTTCATATCTGTAGTAGAAGCAACATGAATACGATCCATACGGTCACATCCCTGTGTCGGCTCCATATCATGCGAAGCGTAGACATAAAGTCGTCCATCAGCCCATACGTGTGCTGACGGGTCGGCTGTATAGAGTGTTCCGGTAAATGAGTTCTGATACATTTCTGATGCAAAATTAACGAACAACGGATTATGTTCGTAATAACCATATCGAGGATATTCAAACAAAGAAGCATCTACCATATTTCCTGTATATTCTCCGGTACGGGTAAGTACGAACTTATCTAAATTTACACTACCCGTAGTATACCATCTTAATACGTGCTTACCCTCACTCAACTGCACATTGGTCACTTTAACAGTACGTGAGAAGTCACTCCAATCTCCTTCCGGTGAATCTACGATCTGACCGGCTGACTTTCCATCCACCTCAAAGTAGAAGCTGGTTTTCCCACTACCCGCCACACAATAAGTATCAATGGAATAAGCTCCCTCTTGTGTGACTTGTAACGTATAACAAAGCCAGTCACCGTTGTTTATATTACTAATATTTACGACCTCTCCGCTTTTGCTAATGGCAACTTCCTTTTCTTCACGGTAATCTTTGTAGTTTCCAGCCGTAGTATTTTTAAAATGAAAAGAGATATTCTGCCCTCCATCATCAAAATCTTCCGCCTCTATCGTAGTCGGCACTTCCGATATAACAAACAAACTATTACCTTCCGGTCCCTTTTTAAACGGCACTCCACGATAGTTAGCTAAATATTCCTCACAGCTGATACCATTATCATAGCGGTCATCAATGTATACATACTCATCGTCAACATCACTTCCCTGCCCGGAATCATCATTTATTACCGGGTGGTCTTCTTTACACGAATTCAGAACAGCTAATCCTCCCATGAATAATGGAAAGAGACACTTCATAGTAAATAACAAATTGTTTCCCATAGATTTTTCCTTTATTAGAATTGTTTTTAGTTGCTTTTTTACGAATCTATTTTTAATTAAGCCAAAGATAGTTTACCCTGCTTTATTGGGAGATTAAAAACCAATTAAACAGAGATTAAAAACCAATTAATTACTTTTTAATCTCAGATTAAGTCTTTTGATTCTCCCTTTTTAATACTTTTCGTTTTACTTTGCCATCAGATGATGCGAGAAAACTCATTAATATATAAAATATGAAGAAAAATTTCATTTTACTATGCAGTCTGCTGGCAAGTTTTACCTTGCAGTCTACAAAGATAAATGCACAGACAGCGACTAATGATCAGAAATTGATCTATCCCTACACCTTTGCTCCCAGTGAAGGCTTAGTGAACAAAACCGAAAAAGAACATCGCCAAGAAATCTGCCTAAACGGTTATTGGGATTTTCAACCCGTCTCTTTACCTAAAGAGTATAAACAAGGTAAAGGAGTAGCTCCACAATTACCGTTTCCCAAAGACGGCAATTGGAGCAAGACACGAATTAAGATACCTTCACCATGGAACGTCAATTCGTTCGGTTATCGGGATTTAGAAGGTCCCGACCATCGCAATTACCCTTCTTATCCTAATGAGTGGGAACAAGTAAAAATGGCATGGATGAAGAAAAATATCACTATCCCTACCAATTGGGCAGGCCAGCAAATCAAACTTTATTTTGAGGCTGTAGCAGGATATTCAGAAATCTATATAAACAAAAAGAAACTGGGTGAGAATTTCGACCTGTTCTTACCGTTCAGCTTTGATATCACCGATAAGGTTGTTCCCGGAGAAACAGTAGAAATATTGGTAGGTGTCCGTAGTCAATCCTTATTCGAAGATAATTCAACAATCGGTCGACGTATTATTCCGGGAGGCTCCATGTGGGGATATCTTATCAATGGAATCTGGCAGGATGTATATCTTTTGGCTTTGCCGAAAGTACATATTGAAGATGTGTATGTGAAACCGCTAGTATCGAAAAACACTTTAGAAATTGAAGTCACAATAGAAAATAGAACTGCTAAAAAAACGGAAATACAACTACAAGGCAATATTAAAGAATGGGTGAATTGTGCCGGCACAGATATTAATTCTGCTCCTGTACCTGAATGGACACTCGGCGAAGAAGCATTACGAGTTGCCCCATCCAAAGTTTCAGTTGACGCCAACGCATCACAAAAAGTGACATTGCAGATACCCGTCCATGAAAATGCATTAAAATATTGGACTCCCGAACAACCTAATCTATACGCTTTATTACTTTCTGTAAAAGATAAGAAACAAACAGTCGATACAAAATACGAACGCTTCGGCTGGCGGGAATGGACATTACAAGGAACTACCCAATGCTTAAACGGAAAGCCCTATGTATTACACGGAGACTCATGGCACTTTATGGGTATTCCGCAAATGACACGCCGCTATGCATGGGCTTGGTTCACCGCTATTAAAGGCATGAATGGAAATGCTGTACGTCCTCACGCCCAAGTTTACCCTCGTTTCTATATGGACATGGCTGACGAAATGGGGATCTGCGTACTGAATGAAACAGCCAACTGGGCCAGTGACGGTGGTCCCAAATTAGATTCTGAACACTTCTGGAAAGCCTCAAAAGACCATTTGAAACGTTTTGTACTACGCGACCGTAATCACGCATCTGTTTTCGGATGGAGTATCAGTAACGAAAACAAGCCTGTTATCCTACATGTATACAATCGTCCCGAACTGATACCATCCCAACAGAAGGCATGGGAAGAATGGCGTGATATCGTACGTCTCTATGATCCGACCCGGCCTTGGATTTCATCCGATGGAGAAGATGACGGAAACGGCATATTACCTGTAACTGTGGGGCACTATGGAGATATAAACTCCATGAAAAAATGGATTGGTATCGGAAAACCTTGGGGTATAGGTGAGCATAGTATGGCTTACTACGGGACACCGGAACAAGTGTCTAAGTACAATGGAGAACGTGCCTACGAATCGCAAGAGGGCCGTATGGAAGGTCTGGCAAATGAATGCTATAATTTGATAGCTAACCAACGCAAAATGGGAGCATCGTACACTACCGTATTTAATATGGCATGGTATGCACTGAAACCGCTACCACTCGGAAAAAGAGATATCAGTAAAATCCCTACTGTTAATGAAGATGGAATATTCTTCGGAGAATACCGCGAAGGAGTCCCCGGTATACAGCCCGAGCGTGTAGGTCCCTACAGCACAACCTTTAATCCCGGTTACGACCCAACTTTACCACTCTATCAGGAATGGCCGATGTACGGTGCTTTACGTGCAGCCAATGCGCCGGGAGCTCCAGCATGGTCTCCTTACGCTGTCATTGACAAATCACAGTATGAGGCTCACGAAACCACACCTATAACAGATAACTATAAAGAAGTAGTCTTCATCGGTAATCCAAATAGCAAAGTGAAACAGTTATTAGATGGACAAGGAGTCATATTTACATCGAAAGTAACCAATCCTTCTTCCCTGCTTTATATTGTAGATGGTAGTCAAACATTGGATACAACAGCTAAAAAAGAGATACAAAAACAAATTGCAAAAGGTGCAGATATCTGGATTTGGGGAATCACACCGGAAACTGTTAATGGATATAATAAAATTCTACCTGTCCCAGTAGCTCTAGATGTATTGAAACGTTCTTCATTCCTTCCTGTACAAAAAGCATGGATGCGTGGTCTTAACAATTCAGACTTCTATTTCTGTGAACTTCAAAAAGCAGATGCCTGCAACTATTCATTAAAAGGAACCTTAGTAGAAGAAGGAGATGTCTTGCTGAATGCCTGTAAAACGGACTGGCGTAAATGGAATAAACGGCCGGAAGAAATCAAGACGGCCGGAACAATCCGCAGCGAATATGAATGCACAGCCGCTACACCCGTATTTGTAAAATACCAACAGGGTGCATCTACTTTCTATTTGAATACATTAACAGAGTTTGCCAATTCAGAGAAAGGATATAATACCTTGAACATTATTCTGAAAAATGCCGGTATTAGCTATAAAAAGCCTGAGATAAATATTAATGAAGTATTCTTCTTACGGGATAATCAGGTGAATTTCCCGGTAGCAACCAAAGATAAACTGGTAAAAACAAATGAAGGCTGGGCTTTGGAGTTCTACGTATTCAGTCCTCGTCCACTAGACGATTTACTGATTGAGCCGAATATGCCGAAACTGTCATTGATGTTAAAAGCTAAGAAACGTGAATTATCCATCAACGATAAACCCTACAACAACATCTCTCACAATGGCCGCAATGAAGTCATTTACAAAGAACTGCCTTTGTTGCAAGGATGGAATAAACTGGTTATTAAAGTAGGAAATGAAGATCGGCATGAGTTTAGCGGTTTCTTCAAATGCGACAATAAACAAGATTTTCTTCCATTATTAAAAGCCTCCTTTATTAATCCGGAAGCCAAATAATAGAGTATTAATATAATAAACATATCGAGCGCTACTGTAGCAATTTGTTTAATGATAGGAGCGTGTGATGGAGGACAACGCATAGTCAACCGGAGTCCGGTTGACTATGTTAATCCATACATAGGGAACATCAGCCACCTGTTGGTTCCTACATTCCCGACCATTCAATTACCCAACAGTATGCTTCGTGTCCATCCCGAACGCGCAGACTATACAACTGAACTTCTGAACGGACTTCCACTGATCGTTACCAATCACCGGGAACGTTCCGCATTCAACCTCAGCCCTTATCAAGGCGAAACACTCCACCCGATCATCACTTTCAATTACGATAACGAGCATCTCACACCTTACTCATACGAAGTGGAGTTAGACGATAATCGCATGAAAGCCGAATACGCACTTTCACATCAGGCTGCTCTCTATAAAATAACATTTGAAGCGGACAAGCCGGCCTATATCATTGTGAATTCCCGCAACGGTTCCATTCATGTAGGCGAAAATTTCATCAGCGGTCATCAACGACTAAGTGACAATACCAATGTCTACGTATATATCGAACCACAGGAAAAGCCATTAAGCACCGGCATTTTGGAAAATGGAATTATTGAAGCCAGCAAAGATAATGCCGAAGGTATAAATGCTTGTGCAGCATGGCGTTTCCCGGAAGGAACGACAACAGTCAGTCTCCGTTATGGTATCTCCTTCATTAGTGAAGAACAGGCTGAAAAGAATCTACGTCGCGAATTAAAGGATTACGATATAGAAAAACTGGCACAAACAGGGCGAGAGATATGGAATGAAGCACTTGGACGTATAAAGGTAGAGGGAGGAACGGAAGATGATAAGATTGTATTGTATTCTTCATTCTACCGTACATTCGAACGCCCAATTTGCATGAGTGAAGACGGTCGCTATTTCAGCGCTTTTGATGGTAAAGTACATGATGATAACGGTACTCCCTTCTATACCGACGACTGGATTTGGGATACTTACCGCGCAGCACATCCGCTCCGTACCCTGATTGACCAGAAAAAAGAAGAGGACATCATTGCCTCTTATTTGCTTATGGCTGAACAAATGGGAAATATGTGGATGCCGACTTTCCCCGAAGTGACTGGTGACACACGCCGCATGAATTCCAACCATGCCGTAGCCACCATAGCCGATGCTTTGGCTAAAGGGCTGAAAGTAGATACGGTCAAAGCTTATGAAGCATGCAGAAAAGGAATAGAAGAAAAAACGCTTGCCCCCTGGTCGGGAGCGGTAGCCGGTTGGCTGGATAACTTCTATCGGGAAAACGGATACATACCCGCCCTCCGTCCTAATGAAAAAGAAAATGACCCGAATGTACATCCATTTGAGAAGCGCCAGCCTGTTGCTGTCACATTGGGAACCAGCTATGACCAATGGTGTCTCTCCCGCATAGCAGAAGCATTAGGTAAAAAAGAGGAAGCCGCTCACTACCTGCAATGTTCTTACAACTATCGAAATATATTCAATGAGTAAACCGGTTTCTTCCATCCGAAAGACAAAGAAGGCAATTGGATTAAGCCTTTCGATTATCGTTATTCCGGCGGAATGGGTGCCCGTGAATATTATGGAGAAAACAATGGCTGGGTTTATCGCTGGGATGTACCCCATAACGTATCCGATCTGATCAACCTTATGAGAGGGAACGAGCAGTTTATCGCCAACTTAGACCGTACGTTCAGTGAACCGTTGGGACGTAGCAAATACCAGTTCTACTCGCAACTACCAGATCATACAGGTAACGTAGGACAGTTTTCCATGGCTAACGAACCGTCATTGCACGTACCTTATCTATATAATTACGCCGGTCAACCCTGGAAAACACAAAAGCGCATCCGTCAAATGTTGAAAACATGGTTCCGCAACGACCTTATGGGTATGCCTGGAGATGAAGATGGCGGTGGTATGACCTCATTTGTAGTTTTCTCTTCACTCGGTTTTTATCCTGTCACCCCAGGTTCACCGACCTACAACATCGGAAGCCCTCTTTTCACAAATATAAAGATAACACTCAGCAATGGCTCTATATTTGAGGTCGAAGCAAAAAATGCTTCTGATAAAAACAAATATATCCAGTCCGCTACCTTAAACGGGCAGGAGTGGAATAAGCCTTGGTTTAGCCATGAGGATTTAAAGAATGACGGTAAGCTAGTATTGATAATGGGTAGCAAACCTAATAAGGCTTGGGGTAGTGGAGCAGACGCCACTCCCCCATCAGTAGAAAATAAATAAGCTCTATCCGATTACATAAAGATGTCTCAAAGTAGAATTTTGGATATGAATATTCTATTTTGAGACATTTTTTTCCTATTTTTGCACCTATAAACTGTAGAACAGACTGAAGTAGAAAATACTATGAAATATCAACTACAAATATTGTTTTTTATCTTACTTTGCTTGGTAGGCAAATTGGAAGCATCTTCCTTATATGATTACGGACTTTATCTCAAATCCCATGCTGTGCCGGCAGTAGAAAGAACGACCTTATATTTAGACGATAACCAGCCTTTTCCTATAAAGAATAATTTCACTATTTCTTTCCAGATATATGTACGTACCAATGAGCCTGATTTCGGTTCTATTCTCCATCTGCATACGAATACCAATCAATATATTCGTTTCTCATTTGTAGCGGGTGAAGAAAGACACTTCCCGGCGTTGGTACTCAACGAAGGTATCATCACCATAGACACTCCTATCGAACGCGAGAAATGGTTGGACGTCTCATTACATCTGCGACTGAAGGACAATGTCATAGAAGTAGACTACGATAACAAAAAAGTGTCAGCCATGGTTCCTTTAGAGGATACAAAAAACATTTCTGCCCTATTTGGACAGATGGAAAACTATCTGGCAGATGTGGCTCCCATCAATTTGAGGAACATAACCGTCACACAAGATGGTGAGCAAACACGTGAATGGAAGTTATGGAAACACAACGATGATGTTTGTTACGATATGAAAGAAAAAGCAATAGCCCGCGCTATCCATCCTTTTTGGCTGATTGATAACCATATCGAATGGAAACTGATCCACCAAGCTCATATTCCCGGAAGGCTGGATGTCGCCTTCAATGCCCGTGAGGCATTATTCTATTTAGTAAAACCGCAATCTATTGAAGTATTAGATGAAAAAGGAACACTACAACAGGAAATAGTGATACGTGGAGGATATCCTGCCGTAGAATATCCCAACCATCTATTATATGATACTTTAACCAATAAATTGGTATCCTATTATTTAAAAAAAGGTGCCACATCTTATTTTTCATTCGACACCAATAAATGGAGTAATGTAGAGCGTAATATGGATGAAGCCAGTAACTATAATCATGCCAGGACATTTAATCCCGCCGACTCTTCTTTTTATTTTTTCGGTGGATATGGATTTTATCAGTATCGTAATGATTTATTCCGGATGAAGTCTGGTAGTTATAAGCTGGAACAAGTGGAATACGAACGGCCCCTCTATCCCCGTTATTCTGCGGCTATGGCTATAGTAGGTGACGAATTATTTGTTTTTGGCGGCAGAGGCAATAAATATGGCAAGCAGGAGTTAAGTACTCATTTCTATTTTGGTTTATGTGCTATTAATCTGAAAACCAATCAGTCGCGCATGGTATGGCAACGAAATTCTCCTCAGAAAGACGGAACGCTCATGGCCTCCTCTATGTATTTCGAGCCTTCAGACAGTTCCTTTTATGCCGTTTCGATGAATAAAGGAGGAGTGTTATGGAAAATCTCAATGAAAGACTCTGTTTACACTGAGGTTTCAAAACCCATTTATAACGAATCGAACTACCAGGATTGCGATTTCAGTCTCTATTCTTCACCCGTTCACGGAAAACTATTTTTAGTATTAGACAAGATACTCAATGACCACACTCACAATGTATACATCTATTCCATCAATATGCCTCTTGTGAACGAAGGAGATATACGACAGTCGGCCAATACGACAATCGTTAATGGCCATAAATACCTATATATTACTGGAATCATATTATTGCTCATAGCAGCGGGCATAATTTTCTACCGTTCCAGATGCAGTAACAGAAAAGACAAAACAATTACCATTAAGGAGATTGAGGAGGTCCCGGTTATCATAGGGCATCACAATACTCCGGAAAAAACAGTGGTAACCGAACGTACAACAACGCAAGAAAAAGACACTATACAGGAAACAGATGCAGTCTCCGTAAAACCTACAAACTATTACGACCGTAGCCGTGCATCAATTTCCTTATGCGGATGTTTCAATGTACGGGATAAAGATGGAAACGACATAACTTCCAATTTTACTCCCCGTCTGAAACATTTACTTATCTTGCTTATACTTTATACAGAGAAGAATGAGCAAGGTATACTCGCCTCCAAAACAACAGAAATACTGTGGCCTGAAAAGGAAGAGACGTCTGCTCGCAACAACCGCAATGTAAACTTGCGTAAGTTACGTGTATTGTTAGAAAGCATCGGAGACGTAGAAGTCATAACTGAAAATAATTTCTTACGTATCAAATGGGGAACAACCGTATTCTGCGATTACCACACCCTATTAACCTGTACTCAACAATTTGAGCAAGAGAAGAGCGAGGAGCTGCTCAATCGGATATTGGAATTGCTGTTATACGGTCCTCTGCTGCCCAATACAATTTTTGACTGGTTGGATGATTTTAAAGATGCTTATTCCAGCCATTCCATTGATCTACTCAAGAATCTATTGGATATCGAAATTCAACGAAACCACCAGGAAATGATAATTCGCCTTGCCGATATCATGTTCCTGCACGACCCATTGAATGAGGAAGCGTTAGTAGCAAAATGTGCCGTCCTTTCCGCGCAAGGGAAAAAGGGTATTGCTAGAAACTTATATGATCGTTTTGACAAAGAATACCGCGATTCTATGGGGGAAAATTACAAAACCCAGTTTGCTGATCTATAGTCTTTTTGAATATTATTTCTAAAACTTTTTTTATCTATAATTTTTCCCTCTCACTTTTTCATTGAAACATTTAATCATGAAGTCTAGTGAGAGGGATTTCTTCATCCTTGCTTCTCATCCCTCATAATCAAACAAAAGCATGATTATAAGAAAAACAAAGGATTAATTCACATTTAATTGTTTTTTAATCCCCGATTAATTGCAAACATCCTCTTTTTTTTATTGTCTTTCAGTTCATTTGCAGAAAATTAATCTTAATGATAAACATATTATGAATAAAGAAAGAAACCCTTAATCTAGTTTGTATGATGAGCTTAATATGATTCAGGCTCCTCTCATCCGACTATTCTTAATTTAGTGATTACTCATAAATAAATTCATGAAAAACATGAAACAACGATTTTCTAACTACATGAGATATTATGAAAGAAGTCTCATTTTTATTTTGATGCTGTTCAGTGTTTCGGTCATACAAGCACAAAACCGAACGTTAAAGGGAACAGTGACCGATGCGCAAGGTGAGCCTATTATCGGTGCTAACGTTGTGATAGTGGGCGGTACAAAAGGTGTAATAACCGACCTTGATGGTAAATACTCTATTCAGATTCCTGAAAGTGGTGCTGTATTAAAATTCTCCTACATTGGCTTTAAAGCCAAGTCATTCAATGTAGCAAAAGGAAAAAATGTATTAAACGTGACATTGGAAGAAGATGCCGTCATGCTGGAACAAACCGTAGTAACAGCAATGGACCTGCGCCGGGATGAGAAATCTCTTTCTACTGCTTTTCAGAAGATGGATGTAGCGAATATGACCGAAACCCGGGATGCGGGTTTTGTCAATATGCTACAAGGAAAAGTAGCAGGGTTGCAAGTGATCTCCAATGGCGCGGCGGGATCTGCCACCGTACGAATCCGTGGAGCCAATTCTATTTCAGGTAATAACCAGCCACTTTATGTTATTGATGGTGTACCTATTATTAACAATGTATTAGACGGTGAAATCGACTACGGTAACCCAGCCAACAACATCAACCCTGATGACATCGAGAACATTGTAGTTTTGAAAGGTGCTAATGCTTCTGCTCTCTATGGTTCGGATGCAGCCAACGGCGCAATCTTAATTACTACCAAGAAGGCAGGTAACCGTTCGGGATGGGGAGTCACCTACTCTACCAATGTGCAATTTACCGAGTTCTCCCAATACCCCATATACCAAAACATATATGGTAGCGGACACATCAATCAATTTGAAAACAATAAAGCCAATACATTTGCAAACGACATCAAAGTACCTTATGATCCCAATCTCCCCTACGGTATTAACAGATTGGACGGAGGTTACGGTGAACGCTCATGGGGTATGCCGATGTTAGGAATGCAAGTGGTAGGTCGGAATGGAGAAATAAAATCCTATATTCCTACTCCGGAGAACACGACCTCCATGTATCAAACTGCTTATGCATGGACAAACAGTGTTTCCGTAGAACGTTCTACAGATCATGTTGCAACTCGTATCGGCTATACAAACCTACGCAGTAACGATGTATTGGAAGGTTTGAACAATCTAACACGTAATTCATTCAATGTACGAACCAATATCAAACTAACAAAGAAATTTGATATTGACTTGAACGGACGCTATACACATGAACACGTTAACAACCGTTCATACCGCAACAATTCTGACCGTAACCCTATTTATACACTGATCAATATGCCACGTGACATATCTGTCGGCGAAATGTATCCTTGGAAAGACGAAAACGGCAAACCAACCTCTCTTCTATTCAAAAGTCCGGTTTGGATGTTGAACGAACTTTCCAACCAAGATAAAGGTGAATGGTTATTGGCAGATATCACGTTGAATTACAAAATCACCAACGACCTGAAATTACGTTTAAAGGCAGCGCTCGACTTAAACATGAAGCAAGGTTATGAATTCCGCAATATGTATACTCCGGGAGACGCAGACGGTTTCTACAAAGAATTTACAGAAAAAGGACGTAACTATACGTACGAAGCCATGCTATCTTACAACAAGACATGGAAAGATTTCAATCTATCCGCCAGTATCGGTACTAATGCACAAGACTTCCTCTTTAAAAAAGAAAACTGAGAAATCGGTACATTGGCGACCAAAGACTTTGTCTCCCTGACAAACAATGGCGCTACCATCAGAACATGGCCGGAATACAATGCTAAAAAGAAACAGGCTATATACGGAACAGCCAGTTTAGGGTACAAGGATTTTATCTATGTGGATGTAACAGGCCGTAATGACTGGTCATCAGCCCTACCCTCTGACAATCGCTCCTATTTCTATTCCTCTTATGGAACCAGCTTTGTATTGACAGAACTAGTAAAAAGCATTCCAAAGGACTGGTTGTCTTATGCCAAGTTCCGTGTTTCATACGCTAAGGTAGGTAACGATACCGGCTTTGACCAATTATTGAACGGTTTTAACTACAACAATTCTTATTTAGGAGATATGGCATGGTTTGAAAGTGAAAACAAACGCAAAACAAATACACTGAGACCGGAAAGCACAACCTCTTTCGAGACTGGTTTTGACCTTCGTTTCCTGAAAGACCGCGTTTCTTTAAACTTTACTTATTATAATAAGAATACAAAGGACCAAATCCTAACTTCCACTATCAATGGTGTGAGCGGATACGGAGAAGCGTTATTCAATGCCGGTGAAGTAAAGAATTGGGGATATGAATTAACATTAGGTATCACTCCTTTCCAAAATAAAGACTGGGAATGGAAAGTTGATTTAAACTGGGCAAAGAACAATTCAGAAGTTGTCTCATTGGCCAACGGAATGGATTACATGACCCTGACTACTGTACAAAATAGTGTGGAACTACGCATTGTCAAAGGTGAGCCATTAGTAAGCCTCTATTGCCGCGAGCCTTGGAAAAGAAACGAGCAAGGACAAGTATTGGTAGGTGCCAACGGTCGTCCGCTATCAGGTGAAGCCAAATTCCTCGCGGACGTAGAGCCCAAATGGACAGGCAGTATCCGAACCTCCCTCCGTTGGAAAGACCTTACATTCTCCGCATTATTCGATGTCCGTATGGGTGGGCACGTTTGGTCGGAAACGGCTTTTATAGGTTCCCGCAACGCAGGAACAATCATGTCACTTGGAGGACGTGAAGAACACTTATTCTCCAAGTTAATCCTAAATGAAGGTGACCAGACAGGATATCTTGGTACATTGGATTCCAAATATGTGCCCAACGGTATGAGTAACATCTATATGGATGCTTCCCGTCCCAAAGGTATGAATATTCCCGGAGCTGTTTATGACGCTTCCGTACCGGGACTGGCCGGACAGCCCTGTCAAGCCTGGATTCAGCCGATTGACTATTGGACTAACGATAGCGGTAGAAACGGCGAGTTATATTTATACGATGCTTCTTATGTAAAACTGAAAGAAATTTCTTTAGGATATAACATCCCGAAAAACTGGTTGAGAAAGATCGGTTTCATACAGTCTATGAGAATCTCGGCTGTGGGTAGGAACGTTGCCATTCTCCACCAAAAGACTCCAAAAGGTATCGATCCCGAAGCTACTTCTTCTATGGGTATCCAACAAGGCTTGGAACGAGGCTTCAATTTGCCGACTTCCACCTATGGTTTCGACTTTAAGATAACTTTCTAAAAAACAGCAACAACAATGAAAAAGTACTTATATACACTATGTACAGCAGCTTTGTTAGGCCTGGCCACTTCGTGTGTGGATAGTTTCGACGCAACGAATCAGAATCCTAACAAACTTTATATGGAGGATATCGATATTCAAAAGATATTTCCGGGAACTATCTATAAGTCATTGAATGTACTGTCCGAAATGAACTACAACCACTATGCCTACATGGCACGTTATGTAGTTTCATGGACTGCTCCCAAAAGCATGGACAACATAGGCGACAGATTCTATAACTTCTATAAAAAGGTTTTAGGAGACGTAGCCATCATGGAAGAGAAATATGACCGTGATTCCAACGGAAACTATTGGGCAATATTGACCACATGGAAAGCATATCTCTATTCTGTACTAACTGCCACTTGGGGACCGGTGCCTATGGACGCCGCTTGTAAAGAAACTTACGGAAATGTATACTACTATAACAGTGAAGCTGAAGTAAATATACAAATCCTCCGTTGGCTGGACGAAGCAGTAGAGACATTCGACCCTAGCGGTGAGAAAATGCTGAAAGATCCTTTCTATCCCGGTGCTAACGGTGAAAGCGATATCGAGAAATGGCGCAAATTTGCCAACTCATTACGTCTGGATGTAGCCATCCGCATGATGAACATGAAAAAAAGCCCAGAAGCGATCTCTATGGCACGTGAGCAAATGGCTAAAGCATTGAATGAAACGAATCGTAACTATTTGTTCACTTCCAACAGCGATAACGCTATGGGACGCTACGGAACGGACCCCAACTCTGATGTTTCTTTATACTACGAACGTATCCTGAAAGAATTCGATCTGGGCACTAAGTTAGAAACCGAACTCGGCGGTCTAACCTATCCTGCCATGAAGGAATATTTCGTCTGTTATATGCGTTCGTATGACGATCCCCGTCTGAGCAAATACGCACAAACATCACGCAACGACGATTCGGGTGATCATCGTGCAGTAGTAAGAGACTCTTTATGGTCGACAGTAGAAAAGAAATTCGTACAGGTATCTTATAGAGTCCCATTTTTACCTCGTTTCGAAATGAAACAGACACCAAGCGGATGGCTTGTAGGCAAAGATGAGCACAACAATGACCTTCAAAGCCTTTATTCTACGGCGTCAGTCAGTATCGAAGGATATACCTACGCTTTATTGCCACGCGACTTCATCAAGCAAGACGCTACTGTAAAGCTATTGACATGTGCGGAAGTAAACTTTATGTTAGCTGAAATTCAATTGCGCAAAGACGAGTGGGGTGTGAACGTAGCATTACCGCAAAGTGCGGAACAGTACTACTATAACGGCATCAGTGCTTCCATGAACGAATACGGTGTCACTACGGGCATCTCCGAGTATATGGAACGTAACGGAATTAAATGGAACACCAATGGTTTAGGATGTCATGACTACCGCAACTTCTACAAAGCGGATATCAATGGAAAAGGCGGTTACAAGAATAACCTGGAACAAGTATGGAAACAACGCTACTTTGCCAGCTATTTTAACGGATTTGCCGGATGGACACTGGAACGCAGAACACGTGTGATGAAATTCCCGCCCTTCTTCTACAATAATCCGGAAAACAATTATGGAACTTATGGCGCCAACTTATTTGATCCGATTCCCGAACGATTACAATATCCGATAGACGAGCGCAACTGGAATATGAACTATTACCGTGAAGCCTGCCGTATGTTGCAATCTTCATCGCAGACACCTCGTCCCGATAACAATTTCAACGATAACTTCTTTACTCCTTTGGGCATTGGAGGTCCATACAATCAAGAAGGCTTGTACGATCGTTGGAAAGAAGGATACCTGATGTACAACAACGAGATGGTGGCGCACTGGTATGGAGATACATTGGAGGAATTTTATGATAATGTCCTCAAAGACTATCCTGAATACTCCCATCTGCAAGGAGAAGAACGTCTGGCAGCAAGTATTGGATATGTACGTATAAAAGAAGACAATTAATAAAATAAACATAAGAAAGTTATGAAACTAATGAAATACACTACCGTTTGCTCTGTTGTTTTACTCCTTTTTACTGCGTGCAAGGAAGACGAAGGGCCGAGCATTGACGATCACTTCTTGAATTATGAGATTCCGGAAATACCTGTCACCGAAGACTATCAAGTAGGAATTTTCTACAACAGAGGAAACGATATTACCGGTATTCCAAATGGTGATCCTAATTTTACCCGTTGGGAAATCCTGACGCTGACAGACGAGGAACTCAGTGCAAAGAGTTATTATAATAATCTGACTCCCCAAGTAATGCCCGAATCACAAAAGGAAGGTTTCCTACAGCCAGATGCAGGTAGCCAAAGTTTCCGTATGATTCCCATGATCCAACAGCACGTGGATGACTGTATCGAAGCGGGAGCCGATTTTATGATACTTCCCGAAGTAGGTGTAGACCTCAACCAAGGTCCTGGCACAAGACTTAGTAGAGGTGATTCCTTGTTCGTTACCATGATGTTGGGACGTTCAGGAAGAGGAGGCAACAAGTTACCTATGCCACACATGGGACAGCCGGGCAGAGATTTTGTAGATTTAAAAACGATGAAAATCGTAGCCGGTATCAATTGGAACGCTATCGTTGATCTGCCTCCCAAACTCTCTTCAAGCAGTTGTATAGAAAATGTTGCCGGAAAAACGTACAATGGCGTGGAATATACTCGCCAGCAATTGCTCAACAATTTCTTTAGTGAAATCGGTAAATGTTTCTTTTCCGACGAAAGTTACTATAAGGTAGGAGGTACACGTCCGATGGTTTATATCAAGAACAAAACAGGTGAAATCTACGCGCAAAACTCCAAAGCAATGTATGACGGCATCCGCCAGGCTGTAAAAGAGGCCACCGGATACGACATTTACATTGTTGTGGAAAGTGCTGACGTATGGTGTAACCAAATGCGTTATCAGTATTTCTATATGCAAGGAGAGGTAGACGCAGTAGCCAGTCGTAATATGTACGACCAAAGTGAAGTGAGCCGTTCTTACATGTATCCGCAAATGATAGACCAGAACTGGAAATACAACCGCGAAACCGCATTGCCTAGCTTTGGTAATGGCAGCATGGAGTTCATCCCTACCATAGGTCCGGCATGGAACAAGCTTGTCCAGGACGGTCGCGGTTCCATCGGTAATTCTCCGATCGTGACAAAAGATCCCGCTACTTACCGTACAATATGTAATGTTGCAAAAATGAACGCCGGACGTAACCGACTGATTTTTATCGACTCTTACAACAAATATAACTTCAATTCATTCATTGAGCCTACAGTAGAAGGATATGGAAACGGATATGGAAAGACTTATCTGGAAATTACCCGTCAACAATTCAAGAAGAATTAAGTAAATGTCAACTCTTTAATAATTAAAATAAATATGAGAAATAAGTATTTTAAATATATATGTCTGCTAAGTTTGGGAGCTTTCTGCTACTCATGTTCGGATGATAATACGGAAAATGCCGGCGGAGGTTCAGGAGAAGGCGAGCAGGGAATCGAACAGGAAATCGTTCGTTCTTACAAATTGGGTACATTGGCAGGATTTGAAGGCGACTTGCGAACAAAAATGGATATCCCTTTCACTCAAAGTACTGTCATGTACAATCGCTCTTTATTCTATCGTTACATAGCTTCTGCCTATTCCGACCAAATAGCTCCGGAACCACCTATAACCCCAGAAGCTGAAGAACCGAAAAAGCAGGTTTATCCTTCTCCAATCACCGAAGCAGATTGGTGGGATAATTTTGTGGAAGAAATCGCTTATAGCGGTCAGGACTACGTTGCCATGAACTGTCGTGGTGAAGCAAGTGGTGTAGACCACGGGCGTCCCACCCTACTCCCTAAAACAAACGTAAAGGTCTGGAGAATAAATTCAAAATCGCCATCTTTGATGATACGCCGGCTTCATGGTCGGCAGCACGCAACTCTCATCTAGGATACGGTTACGACAGTAAACCTTTTAAAAATGGCACACGAGTAGAAGGTTCACATTATCCGTTATTATTCCTCGATCCGGAAAAAGAAGACCAGAAAGGGCCAGGTAATGAGTTTCGTAAGGAAATCTATTACTACATCTGGGATACCAACCTGAAGCCGGCATTTGAAAATATGCCACGTGACTATTGGTTTGAGATAAACGGACGTCCGGTCATTTTTTTCTGGAATCCTAACGGTTTCTTACAAGATAGCTATCTTGGTGAGTTAATGACCAAATACCCCAATAAATATGTCAGCACTACCGGTCTTGATTATACCAAAGCGGACGCATACAATGGCAAGCTGAGTTATATTCTGAAGTGTATCAGTGATGACTTTAACGCAGAATTCGGCGTACGCCCTTTCCTTATCGTTCAACGCGAATGGACAGACCGTGATTACTCATTGGTAGATTGTCCCTATTTGGATGGTATTCACAACTGGTTTGCCGTTCCTACTATGGATATGTCAGAAGACGTATATAACGAAAATTTAATCTACAATACCTATATCCCTTCTTACAATTTCAAGGGTTTTAAAGTAGGCAGTGGATGTCCGGGATTCGTTCAAGGTGAACGTAGTCGTCCAAATTATCAGTTTATTGATGCTAATCATGGTAAATTCGCCACTAAAATGTTCGAGTCCTTCCTCAACATGAAACCGGACTTAGTATTTCTTGAGGGATTTACCGATGTAGCCGAAAATGCGGCTTGGTGGCGCAGTAAGGACAGAACCTACTATGACTACCCGAACCAACGCATCAACTTGCTCCGCAAATACGGCAATCATCCTTTCCCCATGGAACAGAGATTGGAAGCGGAAGCCTGTGACTTCTGTTACGAAGGAACTGTTTCCGGAAATAAGATTGAGACATCATTAACGGAGCAAGAGATGACAAATGCCCCCGAACAATTTGTAGTAAAACGTTGTGAGGACAGCAAATACAGCGGTGGATGGCATACTGACCTTACAGCAGAAGACTTGAACACGTTAAAATGGAAAGAATTGCCTTTCAGAAGCGGACAGAATACAATTCGGTTCCGTTACTCCAGCAATACCGTAGCTACTGTATCTTGTCTGATCGGTGATACAATGGCAAAAAGCATAAGCCTTCCTGCCACAGGAGGAACTTGGGAAGAAGCCGAGGTAGCTATTTATTCCCGTGACACACGCGGCTATGCAGACCTCAATCTGATAGTATCCGAGGGTGAGATCAGCTTGAATTATGTGGAAATCATTGCAGAGAAATAAAGAAAAGTAAAATAATTATTAAACTAAAAATTTACCTATGATGAACAAAAGATTATTAAACAACGTCCTCTATGGAGCATTGTTGTTTTCATTAGGAACAGGAGTCGTTTCCTGTAAGGACTATGACGACGATATTGAAGGCTTGAACAACCGTATCACAACGGTTGAATCTGATATGGAAAGATTCAAGGAAAAGATTGAAGCTGCTTTGAATGCCAATCTGACAGTACAAAGTTGGTATCCCAGCGAGGACCAGTCACAGTACACAATCGTATTGAGCAACGGCGACGAACTATATGTACAAGCTTCGAACAAAGCAACCCCTTTCTATCAATTTAAAATAGAAGATGGTACATGGAGATACAGTAGCGATAAGGGAGCAGGTTGGAACAAAGTGCTGGAATCAGGTACTGAAAAAGAAATTCCCGGCACAGAAAAAGATCAATTGTACTATGACAAGAGCAATGGATATATCTACATCCAGAAAACCGAATCATTGGTACAGACCAGTATCACAGTAAACAAGGAAACACCTATTCTTGCCGAGAACAAGGAAAACAAGACACTTTCTATCTATATTTACGGAGAGAATTATATTCTTCCTATACAAGGTGGTGGTTTTAGTGGCATTAGTTCTATTCTTTTCCAGAAACAATTCGTTTTTGAGGAAGATGAATACCTGGAAGCTGCCAGCTATACAAATACAAAAGGCGAAGTCGTGACAGCCCATACCGCAACCGCTAAGTTTAAAATTTTGCCTAAAGATATAGACTTATCTGAAGCGACTTTTGCTTGTGCGGATATACACGAGTTAAAGTTGACACGTGCGGCTGCTCCTCAACTGTTGGTAGAAGCTCTTAACAATGGTAAGTTGGACGAAAACGGTATTCTGACCGTAGAACTCACTCCGCAAGATATGCCCGCAGAGTATTATGGAGCCGTATTGGAGATCACATTGGATAAAACAACGACCAGTTCTAATTATTTTGTTGTGAAACCGACTTCATACAACGCATCTGAAGGTCAGTTTGCTTACCGCGAAACCCGTGAATTTTACCAAAGTTCAGAATCTCTCAAATTCATCAGTACCGAAAGTCTCGATCTCTCTAAAGCCATAGGATGGGGATTTGGAGAATCCGGAGAAGTGAAATTTGTCGATGAACTAGGTTTCGGAGATTTGACCGTAGAAGTAGAATATGAATTGGTTGATAATCCTAACAACACTTTTGCTGTGACTGAAAAAGGTATATTAACAGCTACCAGTGCCAACAAAACAGGAAAACTGAAAGTAACGTATATCGTAGCCGAAGAAGAATTTTCTAAAGAAATTCTGGTTTATTCTCAAGATGAAAGCACTGCTAAAAGTGGTATTGAATTATCCGGAGCAACAGAAATGTTAAGCGACATTGAGACTCTTTATAAAGGTACGAAGGTCATCGAAGTGAGCAACAGCCAGACTACTCTGGAAAGTTTAGGAGTCACCACATCCAAAGCATGGAAACTAGGTGTAAAACAACCCGATGAGACTTGGAAAGTTATCGAAATGACAACTTCTCTCTCTGACATTTCAAAAAAACATTCATTAGCTAATGGAGAAGTCTGTCTCTATTACGATGCAACTGACAAGAAAAGCTATTTATTGGTAGGCCCTTATCCAAAAAACATAGAAAACGCTAACTTGTTCGCCATGAATGAAGAAGCAACGGATAAAGAGAAATTCGACCACAATGGCAAGCAAATAGGAGTTTATGTTGGTAATGTCAAAGCAAGTTATGTGGTAGAGAATCCGACTAAGAAACCGGAATTAGAAGTGATGATTTATGCTAAAGGCGGTATAGATAAGAAGCCCGAAGAACTACCCAAAGGAGATCTCTATTATGGTAGCCACTTTGCTATTCCCGGTATATACGACACAGAAAAAGGCTATAACTTCACAGATATTGATTTCCGTAGTTTATACAACTTCAAACCTACAGATGCAGAATTTGTATTTACTATGAATGAAAATGACCAGAATCAGTATGTAAAAGAGAAATGGGATGGCAGTTTTGCTTGGCATGCTGAAAATGGCACATTAACAGTAAAGAACGACAATGAGTTATACAAATACAACTTATTGAACAAGAAGCCTTCAGAACTTGGCGGTGACAAAGATAAAGTCGGCATTCAGTTCTCATGGAAATTTAATGCAGGAGAAGGAGAAGTACAATCCGACGGTAAAGAACGGTGGTTCATCAAAGACCCGACTTTTAATCCAGGTGATAATATCACTTATTTGAACTATGACAAAAATCCAAATGCCACAGGCGTGATAAGCACAGGATATAGTATCAAAGTAAAAGATCTGACTAATGGGACACACTCTCAATTGAAGGAACTTGTAGCAGGTGAAGAATATGATTTAGGTAAAGCTTTCGGAAATATAGCTTTTTGGAGAAACGGTTGTGCATGGGATGTTTATGGCGGTCCTAATAAGCTCACCGGAGCAAAACTTCCCGCATTGGTAAAATATAGCGATGAGTTGGGAAGATTAGCAATAACTGATTATTGCAAGACATATTTTGGTAAAAGAAGGGCTGAACTCAAATTAAATACAGAAGGCGATTGTGGTTCTTATTTCACTGTAACAGATCCAGATAACTTTAAAATTAAAGTAACTGCACCCAAGGACGGTGGAAATGTTCAATTCAAAGTTGTCTTCAACACCGACTATTCAACTCAAAACATTATATTCTTTGTAGAGAACTAATACCCCCTGTTCAATATCTTCAAAAAATAGATTCTAGTAAAAGAGTCTTTAAAAAAGCCCTACCGTAAAGCAATAAGCCTAAAAGCTTCTATTTACGGTAGGGCTTCTCATTGATTCTTATCTAAAATCTCTTATTGTATAAGACTTTTCAGTGCGGAGATTAAAGACTTTCAGTGCGAAAAACTAGGTACTTTTATGTAGCCGGGAAGTAGTCCCCTTATAACGTGACCATTGTCACCTTGTAAAGGGATAAATGGCACTTTATAGCGTGACGAATGTCACCTTATAAGACAACCACTCCTTTTCAAAAGGAGTAAAAACTATAAAGATACGAAATCTATCTATGAAAAGCAAGAGCAGGTATAATTAATCAGATATTAAACGATATTTCATCCTAATATTTACTATCTCCTCCTATTTTCAAGATACCCTTCCTTTTTATCACATGATAACGAAAACTACTTTAAGATGACGAACACTACAAAATTGTAGTGTTCTCCAAACGAATATCACTGGATGAAGCCCCTACCATAAAAGTAAACGAACCTTGCGGCACAACAAAACAGGTCTGTTTTTCATCCCAATACCGAAGTTGCTCTTTATCAACCGTAATCTCCACTTTCCTACTTTCTCCTGCCTTCAAAGCAACACGTTGGAAACCTTTCAACTGTTTGATAGCTTGCGTACCACCTGCAACTTCCGGCAATTTAACATAAACTTGCGCCACTTCATCGCCAGCCCGCTTACCTGTATTTTTCAACGTGAATGATACATTCACCGTTTTTCCCGCATCAGTTACTTCCAGATTACTATATTTAAAAGTCGTATAACTAAGTCCGTAACCAAACGGATAGAGCACGTCTTTCTTAAAATACTGATAAGTACGTCCTTTGGTTATATCATAATCATCAAAGGGTGGAAGTTCCTCCAAAGACTTGTAATAAGTCAGCGGTAAACGACCCGCCGGATTATAGTCTCCAAACAAAACCTCTGCAACAGTTGTTCCTCCCTGTTCACCGGGATACCATGCGTTCACTATAA
>ERZ791635.465-NODE-465-length-23178-cov-3.39039_pt1 | contig 23178 bp, 18 predicted proteins | sample MGYA00510056_ERZ791635 | MGnify/ENA primary metagenome ERZ791635 (study PRJEB30046, sample SAMN00715187) | human gut metagenome | study: EMG produced TPA metagenomics assembly of the A metagenome-wide association study of gut microbiota in type 2...
GTGTAGAGGCGACCTTGGGTCGCCCGCTTATCGTTAGTTTCTGTGCAAAAAAAGACCTCCCACCAAGAGAGGTCTTTTGTGTTATCAGTGGTTTCTGTACCAATCACGAATGAACTTGCCGCTTGTTGTGAGCTGTGAAGTGCCGCTCTTTATAGCTTTGAGGTTCGTGCCGCTCTTAAATGCGGAAGCCGTTTCGCTCTTTCCGCAGGCTGACCAGTTTATGTAGCCCACTTTTAGTGAGTCGAGAAGCTTGAGCCATTTCGTGCTTTCTGTTGAGTTATATCCGCCGTTTCCGCTTGCGTCGCAAGTTCCGAACTCAGATACAAGAACAGGAAGTCCCTTTTTGTAGCAGTTCTGAAGTCTGTTTCTCAGCCAATCTCTGTGAGTGTTTGCATAGAAGTGAAGAGCATAAACGCAGTTTTTGTCTGAAAGCCTGTTGCCAAGCACCTGATCTATATCCTGACTCCATGTGCCTGTGCCGCAGATTATAATAGCGTCACTGTCGTATTTTCTGATAGCGCTTACAACGCTCTGGCAGTAACTTTTTATGCCGCCTGTCCATGTTACACCGCCGTTAGGCTCGTTGCAGATCTCGTAAATAACGTTATTGTAGTCCTTGTAGGTCTTAGCCATTTCTGTGAAGAACTTGACAGCGTCATTTTTGTGGTTGTTAGGGTTTTTGTCATTGAGAACGTGCCAGTCGATTATAGCATACATTCCAAGAGACTTTGCGTTCTCAACGCCTGTCTTGACTTTCTGCTTTGCCTGCGCCTGATACTTGCCGTTTTCGGTGCAGTAGCCACCCCATTCTTCTGTGTACATTGCAATTCTTATAGTGTTGACCTTCCAGTCATCTCTCAGCACTTTAAGAGAGTCCTTTGTAAGGATATCGGAGAAATCTTCCCACATGATGCCGTGAGTTGACATACCCTTTATCTTGAATACCTTGCCGTTCTTGTCAACAATATTCGCACCCTTTACAGAAAGCTGACCATGCTGTGAAACTGGGGTCACAACAGCAGGAGCTTTAGATGTGGTAGCCGATACCTCTGCAGAATATTTTCCGTAGTGGTTGGCTTTCTTGTCGTCTGTCTTGCAGGCTCTTATCTTGAACTTGTAGGTGGTCTTCTGGCTGAGATTTTTTACAGTGTAGTTTGTGCCTGTGGTCTTTGCGATCTCTTTCCACTGACCATTTTTAAGCTGAAATACTCTGTAATTTGTGCATCCTATCTTTGTCCATGAAAGCTTTACGCTGTCATAAGAAACGCTTGATACTTTAAGACCCTTTGCAGGCTGTGGGTTCGTGGCGGTGTTCCAGTTGTTTGAATATGCGCCGTATACCTTTTTTCCTTTCACGGTCTTGTAGGCTCTTACCTTGAAGTTTTCACGGGTAGCATTTGGCAGATTTTTCACTGTGTATGTGAGGGTCGAGCCGCTTTTTACGTCTGCGATCTGCGGATATTTACCGTTTTTTCTCATACAAACTGAGTATCCCGAAGCTCCGCTGACCTTTTTCCAGCTAAGCTTTATCTGGCTGTTGCTAAGTGTTTTTGAAGTAAGCCCTGTGACTTTTCCGACGCTTGCCGCCTCAACAGTTATCGCCGTCTGTGAAAGAAGCGGCGTTTCGTCCACAGCAGGCAGTGCCGCCGCAGCCGACATGAGTGTTACCGAAGTCAGCAGCACAGCGGCGGCTTTCTTCAGACTGGTTAAGTTTCCCATAATTTTTCCTCCTATAATGAACATTGTAACGATTCATTCATACTTATTATAAGTTTAACATATTTTCGTTCTTTTGTAAACCATAAAAGCCAATTTTAAAGCTCAAATACTTCACAAATTTTAAATTCGTTCATTGGTGAAAATGTAATAAATCCTCCCTATTTACTATAGAAGTACGAAAAATGAATAAATTACAAATGATTAAAAAACGGTAACAAGAGCTTTTTTGGACAGTTGAAAACTACAGTTGAAAACTTTTGAAAATGTTGAAAACTATGTTGAAAATGTTTAAAACTCATGCTATAACAGCAATTTGGTGTTGAAAATTATAAAGTTTTCAACAATCGTCCGTTTTTTTACCCTTGTCTGTAACCAAAATGTAATCAAATCATTACATTGGGATATCCAAAAAAACGTACTTGAAAGAGTTGAAAATGTACAGAATATTATTTGATTTGTAATCATTGTGTAACGTGGTTTACTTTATCTCACAAAGTAAGTGAATTTTATATTCTAACGCATAAATAATAAAAATCATGCCTGTTTTGGTGAAAGCCGCTATTGACATCGTGCCATAGACAGTGTATACTGTTAGTAAATCATATTTACATAACATCACATGACAAATGTCAATTGACAGTTGGAACGTGGTGTGCTATACTTGATTTATTCACAAAAAATACAATGATACAGACAAAGAAAGGAATGGGAAAACGATGGAAACCGTTTTACAGGTCAAAGGGCTTTCAAAGCAGTACAAAAAAGGCATTTACGCCTCTCATAACGTCACTTTTGACGTTGGAAAGGGCGAGATATTTGCGCTGATAGGTCCAAACGGTGCAGGAAAGACAACAACAATAAGAATGATATCAACACTTTTGCAGGCAACAGAGGGCGACGCTATCGTGGCAGGTCATAGTATTCTCACTGAACCTGATATGGTAAGAAAAAGCATTACATACCTCCCTGACGAGGCTGGTGCGTATAAGACCATGACAGGCAGAGAATATCTGGAGTTCATGGCTTCTATATATGCCGACAACGGAGAACAGGCTTACGAGTTTGTTAAGCGTGGCTGTGAGATATGCGAGCTTGGTGACCGGCTTAACGATAAAATATCAAATTATTCCCGTGGAATGGCAAGAAAGCTTCTCCTTGCAAGGGCTATAATGCCGCTTCCTGCGCTGGCTATCCTTGACGAGCCGACTTCGGGACTTGATATCATAAACGCCCTTGAAATAAGAAGAATGATAAGAAAGCTTGCTTCTGAGGGCATGAGCTTTCTGCTTTCTTCCCACAATATGCTTGAAATAGAGTATGTTTCAGACAGAGTGGGTATAATTGCAAAAGGCGAGTTGCTGGAAGTTGGCAAGCCTGCGGAGCTTATTGAAAAATATGGCGCTCAGAACCTTGAAGAAGTCTTTGAAAGGGTGGTGCTTGACCGTGAAGTTTTATAGTCTTTTCCGCAAGGAATTAAAGGAAATGCTCAGCCTGCAAACTATTATAACAATGATAGTCACAGTAGTGGTGCTTGTTATGGCGGGTCAGGCAATGTCAGGGGCAATAAGCGACAGTTCCGAAAAGGCCTCCGACCTTACTATCTGCGACCTTGACAAAACAGAGTTCACAGAAAACGTTTTAAACTCTCTGAAAGCTACCGCAAAGGCTGGTGACGGCAAGATAACAGTTGTAGATATAAAGTCTGACGACTATGCCACAGAGCTTAAAAGGCTCGATCAGGACAGCGTTGTGATAATACCAAAAGGTTTTACAGAGCAGGTAAAACAGCATAAAAAGGCAGACGTTGGATATGTTCAGAGAATGACCTCTCTTGCGACCATGTCAAATATAAACACAGGCTCAGACACTGCCCTTGCAGTTATACAGCAGGCAGTAAAATCAACTATCTATCAGGATAAGCTTTCAAGCGGTGCAATGACAGAGGACGAAATGAATCAACTTGAAGACCCTGTACTGCTTTCTGAAACAACGGTTGTTGGCGACAAGGCAGATAAAGTGAGCAGTTCTATAGTGATGTCGCTTTGCTCGGCACAGAGCATGGTAGTGCCTATAATAATGTTCGTTCTTATAATGTTCTCGGCTCAGATGATACTTAGTGCGATCTCTACGGAGAAAATAGACAAGACCCTTGAAACGCTTCTTTCCGCACCTGTTTCAAGACTTTCAGTCCTTGCATCAAAAATGCTTGCCGCAGGTGTTGTTGCGGCTTTGCAGGCTGTGGTCTATATGTTCGGCATGAGCAAAATGACAGGCGGTCTTACTGAGGGCATGGGAGATACCTCAGCATATGAATCTGCAATGGAAAACCTTGGTCTTACTATGAGCGTCGGACAGTATGCTCTTGTGGGAATACAGATGTTTGTGTCTATCCTTATCTCATTGTCACTCTCAATGGTATTAGGAGCACTTGCAAAAGACGCAAAATCTGCCCAGACAATGCTTTTGCCTATAACATTCTCCGCAATGATACCATATCTTCTTGCAATGGTAGTTGATATCAGAACGCTTTCACCTGTTATAAAGTATATCGTCTATGCTATACCGTTCACCCATACCTTTATGGCAAGCGAGAACGTAATGTTTGGCAACTACAGCCTTTATGCAGGAGGACTTATCTATCAGATAGTGCTTCTTGTAGTGTGCATGACTGTCGCACTGAAAATCTTCATGAGCGACAAGATATTCACAATGTCGATAGGCGGAAAGCAGAGAACAATAAAGTCATTTGCTTTTAAGAAGAGATAATATCACATAAAAGCGTATAATTACGCCACTTTTATGTAGGGGGAGCGACTCAATTTCTGTTTAACAGAAATACAATGTCCCACCATATAGGTTTTATCGCAAAACAAAAAACCGCTGCGGATCTTTCTCCGTGGCGGTTTTGCTTTGTGCTATTTAATTTTCTGAAGTTTTAAGCCCGGTGTCCTCGTCAACAATGCCGTTATCCTGCGTGATATTGAAAATGCACCATTTTCCGCTGCATTTTCCAACATAGATGTAAAGCTTTGCGTCCTCACTGCCCTTTGAGCCTTTGAAAGTCACATTCGTTACTATCTCATAAGCCTCTGAAACATTCGGTGCAGAGCCGTAAAAGCTTTTGTATTCGCTCAGGCCATATTCAGATTCTTTAAGCTTTGTTTCTCTGCCAAAAGATACGTCGATAGTGTAATCAGAACCATAGCTTTCAATGAAATCACCATAAAGGACTTCTTTCATAACCTGCTCTTTGCCATATCCGCCTTCGGTTCGCTGCTGTTCATATTCGTTCTTCATCTCTTTCGGAAAGCACTCCACGAATGAGTCAAAATCGCTTGTCTGTATGGACTTGAAGTATTTTTCTATTACCTCTGTCTTTGTGGAGCTGAAAATAACTCCGCTTTTGTAAAGCACAGCCACGATAACGCCTATAACAACTACCGCCACAATGGCAAGGGTCTTTTTGCCTGCGTTGGGATCATAGTGACGCTTTATCTCAGTGTCCTCTTTTTTCTCCTTTTCCCACTCGGCGTAAAGCTCTTTTTCCTCCTCGGTCCTGAAACGTTCAGGCTTTGTGGGCTTTTTGTATTTGTCGGCGGCGTGGGTCTTTAAGTTTGGGTCGCCATAGCCGCACTTGTCGCAGTGATCTCCCTCATAATAGTTTCCACATGATTTGCAAAGTTTTGACATTTTTGTACCTCGTGTCTGTTTTTGTAGATGTATGGTATGAGCATAAAAGCATATTGTGCGAACACTGTTCGCTCTACAGTTTTACTTCTGCTTGTAGTCTTTGAGGAAATCTCTCATTTCATTCATGGAGTATTCAAGATCCTCAAGCTTAGGAAGATAAACTATCCTGAAATGGTCAGGCTGTTCCCAGTGGAAGCCCACGCCGTGAACAAGAAGTATCTTCTTCTCACGGAGGAAGTCCAGAACGAACTGCTCGTCATTTGTGATGTTGAAACGCTTTGCGTCTATCTTTGGGAAGATATAGAATGCCGCCTTAGGCTTTACAGCCGACAGACCGTCAATGCTGTTAAGTGCGTTGTAGATATACTCTCTCTGATCGTAGATACGTCCTCCCGGCAGGAGCAGATCGTCAGTTTTTGTGTAATCACCAAGTGCATATTTGATTATATACTGGCTCGGTACATTTGAACAAAGCCTCATGCTTGAAAGCATATTAAGACCCTCTATGTAGCCTTTTACTCTGCTCTTATCACCGCTAAGGGTCATCCAGCCTACACGGAAGCCTGCAATACGATGTGACTTTGAAAGTCCGTTAAGAGTGATGCAGAAAACGTCAGGGCAAAGTGAAGCGATAGAAGTATGCTCAACGCCGTCCATAAGAAGTCTGTCATATATCTCGTCTGAGAATATGATAAGCTCATGGCGTCTTGCCATGTCTGCTATCTTTTCAAGTATCTCTTTTGGATATACCGCACCTGTCGGGTTGTTAGGGTTGATGATAACGATAGCCTTTGTCTTGTCTGTTATCTTCTTTTCCATGTCCTCAAGGTCAGGATACCATTCGGAGCTTTCATCACAAATATAGTGAACGGCAGTACCGCCTGCAAGAGTAACGGAAGCTGTCCACAGCGGATAGTCAGGGGCAGGAACAAGAACTTCGTCGCCGTTGTTGAGAAGACCCTGCATTACCATTGTGATAAGCTCAGAAACGCCGTTTCCGGTGTATACATCGTTAAGGCTCTCAACAGGTATGCCCTTAAAGTGTGCATAATCATAAATAGCCTGTCTTGCTTCTGTTATGCCCTTTGAGTCGGAATAGCCCTGAGCGTTTCTCAGATTGTCTGTCATTGCCTGTATTATCTCGTCAGGGGCATTGAATGCAAACGGAGCAGGGTTTCCGATATTGAGCTTGAATATCTTCTCTCCCTTTGCTATCATTTCATTTGCTTCGTCCATAACAGGACCTCTTATATCATAACACACGTTATCAAGCTTGCTTGATTTTGAAAAAGTTCTCATTTTATAAAGCTTCCTTTCGCTTTTTGGTTTTCTTTTTATCTTTACTCTTTGTAAGCTCAAAGCTTCTGAGGGTAAGATCTTCTATCTCCTCTGTTGGCACGTCGCTGTCGAGATACAATGTTATCCAGTGGACCTTGTTCATGTGATAAGCTTCCGTCACGCCCTTGTAGATATCCCTGTAAAACAGCACTTCTTCGGGTTTTAGCTTTAAGTTTACTATCCACCTGTCATTGTGGAGCATCAAAAGACCGAACCACTTTTTCGTGTCCCAGTGGCGCAGTGCAGTGGTCTGAAAGTCCTCGTTGAAAGGCTGGTCATATGTCGCACCTGCAATAGAGCCGCAAAAGTCAAGATATTCTTCTTTTGTCATAAAATCACCGACCTTTGCAAAATAAAGAAGTGTACTCGTTTAAGGCAATACCGTCATGTGGGCTTTGTGCGGTGTTGCCTTAATAGTATACCTTATTATAATAACACTGCTTTGACCCTCTGTCAAGAAGAAAGTCAAGAAAAAAGCTGTCCCGATCTCTCGGAACAGCCCTTTCCCTGAAGTAAAAGAATATGAAAAATATGAAGAAAGCTTTGTTATTTAGAAACCGTAGCCGTAATTATAGCCGCCAAGACCATTGCCATAGTTTCCATAGTAATCGTTGTAGTCGTCGTTGTTATTGTTATTATTATTGTTATTGTTGTTCTGGTCGTTGTCATTTGACTCAGAAGTGTCCTCTGTGGACTCGCCGAGAACAACGTCAACATTTATCATTTTCTTGTTTCTGTATATAGTAAGCTGAACAGTGTCACCGACTTTGCACTTGTTCTTTATCTCATTCAGCTCGCTGATGTTTGATATAACAGTTCCGTTTATGCCTATAACGATATCATTTTCCTGAATACCAGCCTTTTCAGAGCCGCTTCCCTCAGTAACGCTCTTTACAAGGAAGCCCTGTGGGATACCGTAGTATGATGAATATGCGCTTGTGATGTCTGTGCCTGAAATTCCAAGGCTAGGTCTGCCTGTAACGTAACCGTTCTTCATAAGGTCCTCAACGATAGGGAGCGCCTCGTCGATAGGGATAGCGAAACCAAGTCCTTCGCCCACAGATGATGATACCTTTGCAGAGGTAATGCCTATTACCTGACCATATGCGTTGATGAGTGGTCCGCCTGAGTTACCGCTGTTGATAGAAGCGTCTGTCTGGATAAGATTCATTGTCCTGTCCTCAACAGTGAGCGTTCTGTCTGTTGCGGAGATTATACCTGCTGTTACAGAGTTTGCAAGTGAGAAGCCAAGTGGGTTGCCTATTACGATAGAAGCTTCACCTACCTGAAGATCTGAGGATGTGCCGAACTCAGCGGCTGTAAGTCCCTTTGCGTCTATCTTCAAAACTGCAATATCAGTCTGAGTGTCTTTGCCTACAAGGGTAGCTGTGTATGTGAGGTTGTCCTCATCGTCATCAGAGCTGCTGTCAGAGCTTGATTTGCTGTCATCTGATTTGCTTGAAGTATCGTTGTAGCTGTCAGGAAGCACAACTGAAATAGACTGTGCGCCGTCAACAACGTGTGCGTTGGTTACGATGTAGCCGTCCTCGCTCATTACGATACCTGAACCTGTTGCAGTGCCGTTTGAAAGGATACAGGAGATGCCTACAACAGAAGGTGAGACCTTCTTTACTATCTCAGGGATAGTCAGTGCGTCGGACGGAGTTGAGAGCTGCTGGATAGTTGGCAGATTTGAACGGTCAACAGTGCTTTTTGCACTGTTTGATGAGCTGTCGTCCTTTGAAACAACGGTGCCGCTGTTTGAAGAGCCTACAGCGTTCTTTCCTGTAACAAGATTATAGCCTACAATGGAAGTGGTTCCGATAGCTGCAACGCAAAGCACCGCAATAATGCCTGAAAGCACTTTCTTGCCCTTTGACTTTTTCTTATTAGGATTGTATGTGAACTCATTCACGCTGCCTGCCTGAGCCTGATATTGATTATATCCGTTTTGCTGTGTATAGCTATTCTCAAAATTGCTATTATTGTTATCATTGAAGTTGTTGTTTCTGTATTCATTCATGATGAAAACCTCCTGGTATGTCAGCGGCGTGAGCCGTGGTAATCAATTTTAACCGCCCCTTGTGGGGCTTTCTTGTTTCGTTATCTAATATTATACTTGTTTATGTGAAAACTGTATGATAAATAGGACAATGTTTAATGTTTTTTACGGGAATATTGCGTCATATTGCAGGCTTATTTCTTTCACATTTGGCTTTTTTTATAGGTTCAAATTGCACAAATGCCTTTTTGTATAGTTTTTTTTGCCTCCTTTTACATAATGTTAAGAACAGTTTTGCTTTTGCATATTTTAAATAAATATATCAAATGTTTTTTGTGCATATCGGTAGAAAATTTTCGGATTTTATTCTTTAAAATGTAAAATTATTATTAATTGAAAGCTAAAATCTTGACGGCTACAGAGTTTTCAACCTTTTTTGACAAGATTTATTGCGAAATGCACAAAAAATGATTTTATAGTTTGTTTAAGGTGACTAAATCCTCCGCAAGCCTCGTTTTTATGTTATCTTAAACGTTTAACATCCTTGACAAAATACAGAGAAATTGATATAATTAAGATTAGCTAAGTAAACCCATTTTGGCATTTTACATAAAATTATGGGCTGATTTGCATGATTTATTGCCCGAAATTTGAACATATTGTACAAGAAATACAATATGTTGTGGTCGTTGTGTGCTTCTGACACGATATGTGAATAATGCACAAATATTTTAACCTTTGTTTGAGTATATTACATAGGTCAAAATGACCAATACAGTGGATGAGATGAGGGCGAAGATCCTGTTTGATGTGATAAAGGAGCCATGCGGTATGGACACTATACTTTCAACTGAAGATCTGTGCCGTGACTTTAAGATCGGCGACGGAAGCGTTGTGAATGCGCTGAAAAATATCAACATTGAAATAGAAAAGGGCAAGCTGACGATCCTTAGAGGACGTTCAGGAAGCGGTAAGACTACTCTTATCAATATTCTTGGAGCGCTTGACAAGCCAACAAAGGGCAAGGTCATGTTTGGCGGACGGGATATTACAAGGCTTTCTGAAAGAACCAGAGATGATATACGACGGTATAAAATGGCGTTCGTGTTCCAATCAGTGGCACTCATGTCGGGAATGACCGCTTATGAAAATGTTGACTTTGGTCTAAGACTTGCGAAATATCCATATGAAGAAAGGGATAAGCGCACAAGGGAATGTCTGCGAAGCGTGGGACTTGAAAAGCGAATGTTCCACCGACCGGGGGAAATGTCCGGTGGTGAACAGCAGCGAGTTGCTATAGCAGGATCTATCGCACAATAGCCTGACATAATTTTTGCGGACGAGCCTACTGCCGAGCTTGATACGGCAACTGCGCTCCACGTTGTAAAGCTTTTCAAAGAGCTGGTGGCGAGAGATGAGATGACTATCATAATGACCACTCACGACCCCAGCATGATAGATATAGCCGATAAGGTCTATACATTAGAGGACGGTGAGATAGTTGAGTGATGAACTTGATACTATTGTAGCTGCCGACAATGATAAATATATGATACGGTGTGAAAATCTGGTGAAGATCTACAAAACTTCTGATGTTGAGGTGGTGGCGCTCCAAGGACTTGACCTGGATGTCGAGCGTGGAGAACTCATGGCAATCGTCGGAAACTCAGGAAGTGGTAAATCGACGCTGCTCAATATGCTTGGAGGACTTGATAAGCCTTCGGCGGGAAACCTTTATGTGGACGGTAAGGATCTTCTGAAGTTTACTGATAAGGATTATATGGAGTATAAAAGGAACACCGTAGGCTTTGTGTGGCAGAATAATGCAAGAAATCTTGTGCCGTATCTTACGGCTGTGCAGAATGTTGAGCTTCCTATGCTGCTTAACGGCGAGCATAAAAGACGGCAGAAAGCACTGGAGCTGCTTGACAGAGTGGGACTGCTGAAAAGAAAAAACAGCAGGCTCGACCAGATGTCGGGAGGCGAACAGCAAAGAGTTGCAATAGCTATTGCATTGGCAAACGATCCGAGATTACTGTTGGCTGATGAACCTACAGGCTCGGTGGATACAAAGACTTCCAATATGATACTTGATATATTCAAGGAGCTTAATAAAGATGAGAAGATCACTATAGTGATCGTTACCCATGACCTTAAGCTTGCCGATCATATCGACAGAGTGGTGGCTATCAGAGATGGAAGAACAAGCTCTGAGATCGTAAGAAAGCGTTCTTATGTGGAGGAGCTTAATGAAATGGGAGATATCGTGCTGGTTGAGAACAGCGAAGAAACGGCTCATGAAGAGCTTATCGTCCTCGACAGATCCGGACGGCTGCAGCTCCCGAAGGACTTTATGGACGCTCTTGAGATAAAAGGCGGCGATAAGGTCAAGGTCGAACTTGATGAGAACGGCGAAAAGCTCGTGCTGTTCAGATCGGGGGGGACTTAAGCTTTATTTTCTTTATTTCCCGTGGGGGATCACATAATGAAGAGGTTCTATACTATTTATATTAGAATGTAATTAAGTAGGCTTGATTCTCGCAAAACCAAAAGCAATTTATTTAGAAAGGTGGATTCATAGTGAAAGACACAATGTTTAGGCGTGTTATTGCTTCCGCATTGGCACTTGCTCTGTGTGCAAGCGCATCAGTTCCAGCATTTGCAGACAGTGAAGCGGCGGACGACAGCACTCTAGGCACGCAGGCAACTGCTGATGATTCTGCAACAGGCGACGGAAGCTCCGCTGCCACGACGGGTACCGATTCGATCCGTCAGACTTCTTATACTAACTATGTAAAGAAGTATGCCGACGCTGCAAGACCTGACCAGACAGTCGAGGTCTTGGGAAAGGATTACGATCCTGCTTCAGTAACAGACGCTCAGATCACTGTAACTACAGTAGATGGAGAGAACGACGTTATGCAGTGGGCAAATCAGGAGGGTTCAGTTTCCTGGACGGTGAACATTCCTGAAACAGGCGTCTACAATATCAAGATGATATATGAGGCACTTGAAAGCAACACAAACGACGTTGAGTTTTCGCTGCTTATCGACGGCGAAAGCCCATATGCAACAGCGTCAAGAATCACGCTGAGCAAGAGATGGATCAACGAATCTGAGATCAAACAGGATTCAAGACAGAACGATATCCGTCCTGGACAGATATCGACTCCATGCTGGCAGGAAACTCCTCTGGAGGACATCGACGGACTGTTTAACGAGCCGCTGGAGTTCTATATGGAGGCAGGCGAACATACGATAACATTTGAATCTGAAAAGGCTGAGTTTGCTGTCAAGAGCTTTACTTTCTATCAGTATGAAGCACCTGCTGCTTACACAGCACCATCAGACAGCGATCTGACACAGGCTCAGGGACAGAAGATCACTCTTGAGGGTGAAACTGCTGCCTACAAGTCATCAAGAACTCTTTATCCTACATCAGATAAGAGCTCTTATCTCACATCGAGCGCAAACGGCTCAAGCCCTACTAAAACAAGATATAATACTATCGGTTCAGGAAGCTGGACGCAGTCAACTCAGACAGTAACATGGGAGTTCAATGTTGACAAGGCCGGCTACTATAAGATAGGTATAAGAGGCAGACAGGATCAGATGAGAGGTATGTACTCCAACAGACGACTTTATGTCAATGGCGAAGTACCTTGTCTTGAAGCTAATCAGATAAAGTTCTACTACGATACAGACTGGAGCATCACAACGCCAAAGTCTGAAAATGGCGACGATCTTTATTTCTACCTCCAGGCAGGCACAAACACTATCTCTCTGGAAGCAGTTCCTGGTGAGATCGGTGAGATCATGGGCGATCTGGACGAGCTTGTTTATAACATAAACAGCTACTATAGACAGATCAGACAGATCACAGGTCCTGATCCTGATGAATACAACAACTACATGATCGACACAGCTATCCCTTCTATCGTTCCTGATTTCAAGGAATATGCTCAGACATTGAGAGATAAGAAGGCTGAGATCGAGAAGCTTTCAGGTTCAGGCGGAACTGAGGCTGAAACTCTTGAGAAAATGGCTATCGTTCTTGACAAGTGTATAAAGAAGCCTGACCTTATCCCTGAGATGATGTCACAGATCAAGGATAACATCACATCGGTTTCTTCTTTCGTAAACCAGTATCGTGAGCAGCCTCTTGAGGTCGATATGATCGAGGTAGCTACTTCCGATCAGGACTTCACTTCATGTGACAAGTCATTCTTTGGCTCACTTGGCTTCGGCTTCAAGGGCTTTATCGGTTCTTTCTTCGAGGACTATAACGCACTGTCCGATGAGGACGAAAGCGCTATGGAGTGCTGGGTAATGCTCGGCCGTGATAACGCTGAGGCTCTCCAGCAGCTCATTTCAAGTGAATACAATCCAACAGCTAAAACAAAGATCAATCTTAAGCTCGTTCAGGGTGGTATCGTTGAGGCTACATTTGCAGGCAAGGGTCCTGACCTCGCTCTCTTCATGGGCGGCGACTTCCCTATCCAGCTTGCAGCCCGTGGCGTTCTTACAGATCTCACCACATTCAGCGACTTTGACGAGGTAAAGACACGTTTTGCAGACGACGCTACTGTTCTTTATCAGTACAACGGCGGTACATACGGTCTTCCATGTGACCAGACCTTCCCAATGCTGTTCTATCGTTCTGATATCCTCAGCGAATACGGTATCGACCCAGCAACAGATCTTAACACTTGGGACGGACTTCTTAACTGTCTGCCAACACTTCAGAGAAACTACCTTGAAGTTGGTCTTATCCTCCCTGTAATGACAAGCACAGGCGGAACAACTCAGGTATCTGCTATCACAGAGCCTGGTAACACATTCGCTATGCTCCTTCTCCAGCAGGGTCTTAACTACTACAACAATGAGCAGACAAAGACAACATTCGATACTCAGGAAGCCGTAAATGCTTTTGATACTTGGACAAAGTTCTATACAACATACAGCTTCCAGCAGACATATGACGCATTCACACGTTTCAGAACAGGTGATATGCCGGTAGTTATCCAGAACTACACATTCTATAACCAGCTTTCTGTAGCCGCTCCTGAGATCAAGGGCTGCTGGGGATTCCAGCCGGTTCCTGGTACTGTTCAGGAAGACGGAACTATCAACCACGCAGCAAACTCCAATGGTTCAGGTGCTATTATCTTCACAAAGGCAGCAGATCAGGAGGGCGCTTGGGACTTCATCAAGTGGTTCACCTCAACTGACGCTCAGGTCAAGTACGGTAACAACATCGAGTCTATCCTTGGTACAATGGGTAGATATGCAACAGCTAACGAAGAAGCTCTTCAGCAGTTGTCTTGGACAACTTCAGAAGTAAATCTTCTTCTTGACCAGCTTAATTCACAGGTAGAGATCCCGATCATTCCTGCATCTTACGGTGTAACAAGAAACGTTATGAACGCATTCAGAGCTGTAGTTAATGACTACGACAACGCTCGTGATACACTGTTCTGGTACAATAAGGATATCAACGACGAGATCACTCGTAAGCTTGAAGATCTTGGTCTGTACGACAATTAATGAAAGGGGAGTAACTAATGGCCAAAACCAATCCTGAAGCGCCTATGATAAAACAGGGCAAGTGGAAGTACACATGGCACATGATGAAAACCAACAAGGCTTGCTATGCAATGCTCCTGCCTTTCATGTCTTTGTTCATTATCTTCACGGTAGTGCCTGTCGTAATGTCGCTGCCAATGGGCTTTACAAACTTTAACATGATCGAAACTCCTAAGTTCGTAGGACTTTCAAACTTCTATACGCTGTTCCTTAACGACGACGTATTCCTTATCGCAGTAAGAAATACTCTTATCTTTGCGATATTCACAGGACCGTTCTCTTATATCCTCAGCTTTATCATTGCTTGGCTGATAAACGAGATGAACGCATTCCTCAAAACCTTCTTCACATTCGTGTTCTATGCACCTTCTATGACAACTTCCGTATATGTTACCTGGCAGCTTATCCTGTCAGGTGACTCCTACGGTTACCTGAACGCTGTGCTTATCGATCTGGGTATCCTGAACGAACCTGCACAGTGGCTCACAGATACAAACTATATCCTTACAGTTGTTATCATCGTTCAGCTTTGGATGTCAATGGGTGCAGGCTTCCTTGCTATCCGTGCAGGCTTCCAGAACATTGATAAGTCAATGTACGAAGCAGGTGCTATCGAGGGTATCAAGAACAGATGGCAGGAGCTTTTCTACATCACTATCCCTTCAATGGGACCACAGCTTCTGTTCGCTGCCGTTATCCAGATCTCAGCATCATTCACAGTCGGTGTTGTTGGTCAGAACCTCGTAGGTCTGCCTTCAACAGACTATGCAGCTCACACGATCATGAACCACGCAACAGACTATGGTAACATTCGTTACGAAATGGGTTATGCGTCAGCAATATGTTTCGTATTGTTCGCTGCAATGCTCCTTGCCAATAAGGGTATCAACTGGCTCTTAGGCAAGTATCTTGACTAAAGGAGGGGAGTATATAAAATGGCTAGAAAAAGAAAAAAGCAGCAGTCTATTGAAAAGCTGAAGGTCAAAGAGAAAAAGGCGAGAGTCAATGGTTCTCTTGGCGGAGATATAGTTATTTTCGTATTCCTCTGTCTCCTTGGTGCATTCATGGTGTTCCCGCTGTATTACTCAGTTATCCAGTCTATGAAGCCTGTTGAGGAGCTGTTCGTGTTCCCTCCAAAGCTTTATGTACTGAATCCGACTACCAACAACTTCTCAGATATGTTCAAGGTAGCCGCAAGCTCATGGCAGGTACCGCTGTCAAGATATATCTTCAACAGCTTCTTTATTACAATAGTAATTTGTATCTGCAACCTTTTCGTTTGCTGCTGCGCAGCATTCGTTCTTGCAAAGTGTAAATTCCCGGGAAACAAGGTCATTAACCAGATCATCGTTATTGCCCTCCTGTTCTCCTCAAATGCAACATGGATCATGCAGTTCCTCGTAATGGCTAAGCTCCATATGATCGATACATACTGGGCATTGATCCTCCCAAGCATTTCAACATCAATGGGTCTTTACCTCATGCGTCAGAGCATGACAACCATCCACGACTCCATGGTGGAAGCGGCTAAGGTGGACGGCGCAGGTCTGTTCAGGATCTGTTGGCAGATCGTCGTTCCAAACTCAAAGCCAGCTTTGATGACACTTATCATCTTCGCTTTCCAGGGAGCATGGAACATTCAGGGCGGAGCACTTATCTACTCCGAGCAGCTCAAAACACTACCTACAGTTGTACAGCAGATCACAGCAGCAGGTCTTGCTCGTCAGGGCGTTACATTTGCCGCAGCAGTTGTACTTCTGATACCACCACTGATTGTATTCCTTGTAGCTCAGGGCAACGTCATGGAAACAATGGCTAACTCAGGTATGAAGGATTAATTTGAACTTAGATTATAGAAAAGGAAAAAAGGTGATAAGTAGTGTCGAGAAATAAAATCTCTCTAAAACGAATGATCTCTGCGGCACTTGCAGCAGGTCTGGCGCTGACCATGACCGTGACTGCTTTCGCAGATGAGCCTTATACAGCCTATAACTACGACTATTGGGACGATGCGATCCCATCGCAGAGTGCCTACCGTGTAGAAAAGACTGTAACAGGTGCAGATATGGGTCTTGACAGGCTTTCAGATCCGAGCGATCCGCTTTATATAAGCGATGACGCTCCTGCAAAGCTCTCAGATGCAAAAGACCTCTTTTACGATCAGGACAACGATACTTTCTGGGTGTGCGATTCAGGCAACAACAGAATACTCCGTCTTGATACTGATCTTAAGGTAACAGGCTGTTATACCGGATTCACAGGCTCTACAGAAATATCTGTAGGCGAGGACGGAAAATCGACCTTCCTTAATCCTAACGGCATATATGTCAAAAAGAGCATCTTTGATGATAAGCTTTATGTTTACATTGCAGATACAGACAATTCAAGGGCTGTTAAATGCACTGTTGAGTCAGGCACAGAGATGACTCTGGTGCAGGAATACACAAAGCCTGACACAAAGCTTTATGATTCCGAAACATTCAACCCTTCAAAGATACTTGCAGATAAGGCAGAGAACATCTACGTTGTTTGTAAGTCAGTAAACACAGGTTCTGTTCAGTTCAATAAGGACGGCGAGTTCCAGGGCTTCTACGGTGCTAACCGTGTTGAGGTAACCGCCGCTGTCATTGCTCAGAAGCTGTGGAGAAAGATCGCTTCAAACGAGCAGATCTCAGCAATGACAAGAAACGTTCCGGTCGAGTATGCAAACTTCGATATCGACGCAGACGGATTTATCTACACTGTAACTGAGGCTGCAAATACTACGACCGACGCCGTTAAGAAGCTTAACCCAGCAGGTTATAACATCTGGGATAACGCAGTCGGCGACAAGTATTCATTCGGTGATGTTGCTTCAGAGTATGATTCAACAACAAACAAAACTTATAAGTGCAGACTCACAGATATCTGTGTTTCAGACAACGGAACAATAAATGTTCTTGACTATGAAAACGGCAGAGTGTTCCAGTATGATAAGCTTTGCAACCTCCTTTGTATCTTTGGTACAAAGAACTCCACATCCGATCAAGCAGGAAGCTTCCTTGGACCAAACGCTATCGAGGCAAGAGGCAACGAGGTGTATATCCTCGACGGTACAAAGAACGATATCACTATCTACACCGAAACAACTTTCGGCAACGTGGTACACAGAGCAGTTCTCCTTTATGACGAAGGCAGATACTCAGACGCAAGAGCTGACTGGGAAGAAGTTATAAAGAGAGACGGCGGCTATGCAATGGCTTATGTTGGTCTTGGCAAGGCTTGCCTTAACGACGGTGAGTATACAAAGGCTCTGGATTACTTCAAGACAGCTTACGATCGGGACGACTACGATAAGGCGTTCAAGTATGCAAGAGAAGAATGGCTCAGAGATAACTTTACAGCTATAATGATAGTTATAATCGTTATAATCGCTCTGCTCATCGTAAAAGCAGTTCTCAAGAAAAAGGGCATAAAGCTCATCAAACGCAAGAAGAAGGAGGGAAACTGATATGTATGAATTTACTCCGGTAGGTTGGCTCAAGCATTGTGTTTTCCACCCTGTTGAAGGTTTTGAAGACCTGAGATGGAAGAAACAAGGCTCAATGAAAATATCGATGCTCATAGTTCTCTTCCTCTTTATTGCAATGGTCGTTGACAGACAGCTCACAGGCTTTCAGTTCAATTACAGTTACGTTAAAGTATTCAACGTTGTTCCGCTTATCGTTCAGTCTGTAGTTTACTTCTTTACATGGGTACTCGGCAACTGGGCAATATGCACACTTCTCGACGGTGAGGGTACACTTAAAAAGATATGCATCTATTCTGCATATTCTCTCGTTCCTTACATCGTATGCACATTCATAGCAGTGATCTTCTCAAACGTTCTGGTACAGGACGAGTCGATCTGGATCACAGCTATCCAGTATCTTGGCATCGGCTGGGCTGTTATCCTTTTGTTGCAGGGAAATGCAGCCGTTCACCAGTATTCATTCGGAAAAACACTTGCTTCAATTATTGGTACGATCTTCGCAATGCTTCTTATATTGTTCCTTGCGATACTTCTCCTTTCATTGTTCCAGCAGGTATATGTATTCGGTTACTCAGTTTATACTGAGATCATGTACAGGATCAGAGGCTAAAACAGAAACGGTGGTGTAAATAATAAATGCATAACAAAAGTTACAAGAAAGCAGTTGTCTTTGCTATCTGCCTTACAATGCTGATGCCTCTGGGGTCAATGGTGGTTTCTTCCACTGACGAGAGTTCAAGCCAGGCTGATTCAAGCGCCGCAGTAAAGGATACTGACAGCAGTGTCGATTCAGCGGCTGATGATACAAGCTCAGCTGACGCTTCCGACGCAGCAGCTACTGCCGATGAAAGCAGCGATGAAGCTGCTGAAGATTCAGCAGCCGATGAGAAAACAACTACTACAGCAAGCAAGGACGACGAGGTTCAGCCTATAACTGACGAAGAAGCTCTTGCAATGTGCGAAAAGATAACAGAGAACGACAAGATAGCTCTTTATCTTGACGAAGAAAACGAAAGACTTTGTCTTTATGTAAAAGCTTCAGGTAAGTATTGGTGGACTTCGCCTATAAATGTTCAGGCTGACCAGACAATTATCGACACAGTTAAGGGCACAGCAATGAAAAATGCCCAGAGAAAGCAGATCGCTGCAAGTGCCGCTATCAGAGTCGGTGACCTTAGACAGGAAAAGAGAACAGAGTCCCCTGCTCCGGTTTACTCCAACAAGGCAAAAGTAAAATGGGAGAAAAATTCAGACGGCGTTGTTGCTACATATAACTACGTTTCTGATGGCGTAAAGCTCAAGATACATTACGTTCTTGAGGACGATAACCTTTATGTTTACTGCGATTCAGATGAGATCGAGGAGAAAAACACTTCTCAGGTAGACGGAAAGGTGCTTACAAAGATCGAGTTCTGCCCTAACTTCGGCGCTGCTGATTCAACTGCGACAGGCTATATGATAGTTCCTGACGGAAGCGGTGCTGTAATAAACTATAACAACGGCAAGACCGAGTACGCTGACTATAATCAGCAGGTATTCGGCAGAGATTATACAGCCGTTCCAATAACAGCTCCAAGAACCACTCAGCAGGCTTATATGCCGGTCCTTGCAACAGTAAGCGGTTCATCCGGACTGGTTTGCGTTGCTTCTGACGGTGAGTCAAACGTTTATGCTCACGCTCAGGTATGCGGACAGGAAAAGCAGGCTTACAACACTTGCTACTTCGAGTTTGAAACAAGAAGCTCAGACTCATTCTTCATGAGCGGTGATAACTCAAACAAGATCACAGTGTTCGAGAAGAACGGAATAAAGACCGAGAGATTTGGAGTTCGTTATTATCCTGTTGATTCAGACAACGGCGAGGATCTTAACTACGCAGACTGTGCTGAGGTCTACAGAAACTACCTTATCAATAATAAGGGTCTTACAGCTAAGGCTCAGGCAAATAAGAGCGATCTTTACGTTGACCTTTATGGCGGCGTTATGAAGGATACTTCTATTCTCGGTATCCCATTCAATCTTAAAACAGAGATCACCGGCTTCGATCAGGCTTCCGACATACTTGATATCCTCAAGGACGGCGGAGTTGACAACATAACTGTCAACTATAACGACTGGACAAATGACTCTATCAAGAACAAGATATCCACAGAGGTATCTCCGTCCGGCAAGCTTGGCGGCTCAAGCGCATTCGATAAGCTTATCTCAAAGGACGATAATATGAAGATCGTTCCTTCAATGAACAACTTCAAGATGGACAGTGGTTCATGGGGATATATGACTCTTACAAGCACAGCTATCAGAGTTTCAAATGCTTATTCAAGACAGTCATCATACAGCCCAGCCTTCGGTGTTGCAGAAAAGGGAGTTTCACCTGCTCTGCTTACACCAAACAAGTACTCGAATGTGTTCACAGAAATGCTTGAGAGCTATACTGATGAAAAGCTCACTTCTATCGGCTTCGGTGATTATTCAACAAAGCTTGTTTCTGACTATTCAAAGAAGGATCCTTCAAGCAGAAGCAAGACCATGAATACTATCGTTGACGGCTATAAGAGTGCGAGCGAGAAGATCAGTACAGTATTCGCAGACGGTGCGAACTCTTACGTTCTCCCATATGTAACAAACGTTTCAAACGTTCCTGTTTACTCCAGTGGATTCAACGTAACAGATTTCGATATCCCGTTCTATCAGATGGTCATTCACGGATATGTTGACTACGCTTCAACACCTATCAATAAGAGCTCAAATTCAGATGAAACATTCCTGCTTTCACTGGCTTCAGGCTCGCAGATACACTATGATATGACATACGCTGACGCTGATACGCTTCAGGATACAGAATATGACGACCTGTATTATTCAAACTATGCAGGCTGGACAGATCTTGCAGCTAATCAGTACAAAAAGGTAAGCAGCATACTTTCAGGCGTTTCAGATTATACGATCACAAAGTATGAGCTGAGCGACGACAAGAACGTTCTTACCACAACTTATTCAAAGGACGGAGCTTCAGACGTTGTTATCAGTGTTGATAAGAAGAACGCAACAGCTACCGTAGGCACAGAGGTCTATGACCTTGCAGATTGTATAGAAGGAGGTTTGACAGAATAATGAGCGAAGAGATCAAAAACACTCCTGAGGAGATCGAGGCTGTTAAGGCTGACGATCTTGAAGATACAGTCGAAAAGGAAAATGACGCTGAGGCTGTTACAGAAGAAATTTCAACAGAGGAGATAATCGCAGAAGAGCCTGCCGCTGAGGCAGTCGCTCCTGCACCTGTGATGAAGGAAAAGAAGCACAGACTTTCTTATGAAAGAAGAAAAGGACTTTACGGCTACGGATTTATAGCGATCTGGGCGCTGGGTACTATCTACTTCTTTATCCTGCCTCTTATAGAATCTCTCATTTACTCATTCAACAAAACTGAGGTAACTCAGGGCGGAATGAAAATGTCCTTTATCGGTTGGAAAAACTATGTAAACGCTTTCCGTAAGGATCAGGATTATTCTAAGGCTCTGGTAGCAATGATCGAGAATACGGTTTTGAGAACTCCTCTTATCCTCATATTCTCTATCTTTATCGCTGTTATCCTTAATCAGAAATTCAAGGGAAGAACATTCGCAAGATCAGTATTCTTCCTCCCTGTTATCATCGCTACAGGTCCTGTTATCGACATCATCAACGGTAACATGAGCACAGGCGGATACGCAGGCGGATCTGAGCAGTTCAGCTCAATGTTCGAGGCTGACCTCGTTGACCAGTTGCTGAACTTCCTCGGTATCTACAACATCAGTGATAAGCTCACTATGATGATAAACTCGCTGACCACCGACATCCTGAACCTTGTATGGAACTCAGGTATCCAGATACTTCTGGTGCTTTCAGCACTTCAGGGTATTCCGCTCTCAGCTAAGGAAGCAGCCCAGATCGAGGGTGCAACTTCATGGGAGTTCTTCTGGAAAGTCACAATTCCTTATATCAGCCCAATGATACTTTCAAGCGTGGTTTATACAATCGTTGACTCATTCGTCGATCCACAGAACGAAGTTATGACGATCGTTCTTAACAAGGCAAGCAACTGGGAGCATGGCTACTCAGCGGCAATGGCTTGGGCATACTTCCTTATCGTAGCAGTATTCCTTGCACTTGTCGTAGCACTTGTTAATAAGTTCGTTTACTATGAAGTAGAATAAGGGGGGATTTAAGTGGCAACTAAAAAAGAAGAAAAAGAGTTCGAAAAAGAACGAAAGGCTGCTATTAAAGCCCGTTATAAGAAGATGAAAGAGGAGGGTCTTGAGAAATATCTCACCCCTGAGCAGATCAGCTATAACAGAAGAAGAAGAGCTATCGGAATGGTTTGGCCGTTCTTCAGGTTCCTTATCCTGTTTGGTCTGTGCTTCGTAATCCTCTATCCACTGATATTCATGCTTTCAACTGCGTTCAGACCAAATGAGCAGATGAACGACCCATCAGTAGTTTGGATCCCTAAGAGCTTTACACTCGATAACATCAAGGACGTTTGGGGAGTAATGAAGTTTGAAGATACTGTTGTAAACACAGTTATCCTTAACCTCGTGGCCTCTGTCCTTCAGGTTATCACCTGCTCTATCACAGGCTACGGTTTCGCTAGATTTAAGTTCAAAGGTAAGGGAATCCTGTTCGGTATCGTTGTTCTTATGATCATCGTACCTCCACAGATCACAACTATCCCACTTTACCTCCAGTATGCTTACTTCAAGCCGGAGTGGCTCGCTAAGGTATTCACACTTGGCAAATCAACATCGCTTATCAACAGCGGTTGGACAATGTATCTTCCTGCATTGTTTGCAAACGGACTCCGTGCAGGTCTGTTTATCTTCATCTTCCGTCAGTTCTTCAGAGGACTTCCTAAGGAGCTTGAAGATGCTGCATACCTCGACGGCTGCAGCCCACTGAAAACATTCCTTGTTATCATGTGTCCTAACGCAAAGTCATCGTTCCTGACAGTATTCCTGTTCTCTATCGTTTGGTACTGGAACGACTACTATGTATCATCATCATTCTTCACACAGAACGACACTGTTGCTCTTATGCTGAAGAACCTGAATACAAACCTGACTCAGCAGCTCTTCGACGGTCAGGCGGTATCTGTAAGACAGATAATCGTATGGCTTGAAGCAGGTTGTCTGCTTTCTATCACACCTATCCTTGTTATGTATGTATTTCTCCAGAGATACTTTATCGAGGGTGTTGAAAGATCAGGTCTTGCAAACTAATTTGCAAATATGCTTATCAAAAGTCCTGCACTTCGGTGCGGGACTTTTTTTGCGTGAAAACCTTCTTATGTTCA
>ERZ791635.470-NODE-470-length-23015-cov-3.07086_pt1 | contig 23015 bp, 10 predicted proteins | sample MGYA00510056_ERZ791635 | MGnify/ENA primary metagenome ERZ791635 (study PRJEB30046, sample SAMN00715187) | human gut metagenome | study: EMG produced TPA metagenomics assembly of the A metagenome-wide association study of gut microbiota in type 2...
ACTAAGCTGACCAATCAAAATAACACTCGCCGCACTACATTGAATATCGGTGCTGATCTTGAGTTGATAAAAGATAAATTGTATTTGAGAGAAAACAGTTCTTTGTATTATTCTGATTATACCAAAGAAACGTTTGATAAGGCATACCGTGATTACTGGAATGAAAATACGGAGCGTAAAGCATCTTTTGAATATACACGTACTATTCAGCAACAACATAGCTTGCAGTTGGAATATACTGATACTTTTAAAGAAAAACATAATCTTTCTGCTATGGTGGGAGGTGAGTACTTTGAAAATCAATATTTACAATATAAAGGTACAGCCGATGGTGCTCCTTTTGATCAGATACCGACATTGAATGTTTCGGGTCGTGATAATATGTGGTCTTATTCATATCGTCAGGGGTATCGTATTGCTTCTGGTTTTGCACGTGTGACTTATGATTATGAACGTCGTTATTTGTTTACTGCTGTAGCGCGTTATGACGGTATTTCTAAATTGTCGGATAACCGTTGGGGCTTCTTCCCCGGTGTATCTGCCGGATGGAATGTGCATGAAGAAGCTTTCTTTAAAGATAGCGAGCTGGCAAAAGTAGTATCTACCGTGAAACCTCGTATCTCCTATGGTATCAATGGTAATGTAAATGGTATTGGTAATTATGATGTATATGGTATTTATGATAAGCAGACTGCTTATAATGGAACGACCGGTATTTTAAATACAGGAGTTATTAATTCTAAATTGAAATGGGAAAAGAGTAAATCCTTTGAGTTGGGGTTGGATTTGGGATTCTTGGATAATCGTTATAACTTGATATTGGATTATTATAACCGTACTACTTCTGATTTGCTGACTAATGTTAATTTGCCGGGCTATACCGGTTTTGATTCTTTCAAAACAAATTTGGGAAGTCTCCGTAATACCGGTTTTGAAGTGGAAGGTAACTTGAGCTTGATTCGTAATCCGAAGGGCTTTAACTGGGATTTCTCTTTTAATGCTTCATTGGTACATAATAAGATTATTAAACTTCCTTATAATGGAAATGAGAACAACCGTCAGGGCGGTACTCAGGTTTTCGACCCTAAAACACAACAGGTTATTTGGGTAGGCGGTTATCAGGAAGGACATACCATGGGAGATATTTATGCCTATAAACAAGTGAAGATTCTTAGTGACTGGAATGAAGTGAATACCATGGCTGGTAATTATATTGATATGATTGCCGGACTTTATGGTCCTAATGTCAGTGATGCTGATAAAAAGAAATATGGATTGACCAAACCCATTGAACCGGGTGATGTTTTGTGGGCGGACTTGGACGGAAATCATAAAATAGATCAGTTGGACCGTGTGAAGGTGGGTAACATCTATCCTAAATGGACAGGAGGTTTCTCTACCACGCTTTCTTATAAGAATGTATCTTTATATGGACGATTTGATTTTGCTTTAGGACATACCATTTTGAATATGGTGGCTATGCGCTCTTTGGGACAGTCTGTTGGTTTTAAAAATATAATAAAGGAAGGATTGAAGACTTGGACGGAAGAGAATACAAATACCGATCTGCCGAAATCTTATTATGATGATTCTACTAATAAAAAGAATATCTACCGTGATACCAAGGGCAGTGATATTACTTCTGTTAATGATAGAAGTTCCAGATTCTATGAAAAAGGGGACTATCTGGCTTTAAGAGAATTAACTTTGAATTGGAAATTACCTGTTAACTGGATATCTAAGGTGGGAATGACAAATGCGTCTGTATATATCACAGGTCAGAACTTGTTCTATATTACCGGTTATAGTGGTTCTTCTCCTGAAGCCCCGTTGACTTATCCGGGTGTGGATGCCGGACGTTATCCTACACCAAGAACTGTGTTGGTAGGTGCTTCTGTATCATTCTAAGTTTATTATAATAAAAGAAGATAACGATTTATGAAAAATAAAATTATATCATTAGCCATTATGACAGCTTCCCTTTTTACAATGACGGGATGTTTGGATATGGAGCCGGTAAGTAGTATTACCGATAAGAATATGTGGGAGAGTGAAGGACAGTTTACTTCATTTGTGTATGGGGTGCACAGTCGTTTGCGTGAGAACTCTTTCAATATGTTTGTTTTAGGAGAATTACGTTCAGATATTTATAATCCTTCTACCGGATGGACAGGAGAGAGTAATAAAGTGGAGGAGATTACTTCTAATATATTAAGTCAGGAACGTCCGGGCCTGAGTAACTTTGCAGGTTTATATAGTAATATCAACCAGATAAATTTGTTTATCAGTAAAGCTGCTGATACGAATTTGTTGAAAGAGGCAGATAAAGCTTATTATTTGGGACAGATGTATGGCTTGAGAGCATTCTATTATTTCCACTTGCTTCGTTCATGGGGAGATGTGGTTTGGACAGACCAGCCGAGCACAGGTTTTGAAATAGGGAAACTGGATAAGGCTGCCAGTCCGGCTGCGGAAATAATGGAAAAGATTAAAGCGGATATTCAAAGTTCGGAAGATAGTTTTGGCACAGATTACAGTTTTCGTGAATCACGTACATTTTGGTCGAAAGCTGCAACGCTGATGCTGAAGGCTGAGGTTTATTTGTGGTCCGGTCGCCGGATGGGAGGGGGAAGTGCCGATGCTACAGTTGCTCAGAATGCCTTGACCGATATTCAGAGCCATATCTCCAGAGAAACTCTTGATTTGATGCCCAATTATACAGATGTGTTTGTTTATGACGATAAAGGTAATAAGGAGATAATCTTTACTATTCATAATAAACAGAACGAAACCGATTTGTTTGGCGGTAGTTGGAGAAATAATCTGGTGCCTCAAAGAGCTACATTGAGTCTTTATTATGATAAGGAGACAGATGGGCAGTTTGAGTTGAATTTCAATGGTAATATGTATTATCCTGTTAGAAATGAGTTATACGATAAATTTGATAACTTGGACACTAGAAAACAAGGAACGTTGAAAGCTGTCTTTACAATGGATGCACCACACGATTATGTGGGATGTTTCCCTTATAAATATCGTGGAACAACTCCGTCAGGAGCTTCAGAAAGACTTTTTGCTGATGATTTTCCTGTATATCGTTATGCCGATTTATTATTGATGCTGGCTGAAGCTAAATCATTGACCGGGGGAGATCCGACAGCTGAAATCAATTTGATACGTGCCCGTGCGTATAAGGCTAATTATGATGTGGCTACAATGGGGTATCCGAATATGGCAGGGGGGAAAATCGGTATCAATGAGGTTTTATTGAGAGAACGTTATAAGGAATTTATGTTCGAAGGTAAACGTTGGTATGATTTACGTCGTTTTGGCGATGAATATGTATTTGAGTATACTACTGCAGATGATTCTTACCCTCAACGTTTGTTGTGGCCAATCGACAAGAATACATTAACAAATAACCCTGCTTTGGAACAAACTCCGGGATATTGACCGTATTTCTTGCCTAAATAATAAAATAAAGGTGGTTTTTTATCATAAAAAGATAAAGAATCACCTTTTTGTTTTCATATTACAATAAAATATTTTATTTTTACCCGCATAATTAAATAATAATATTATGAAACAAATTTCTTGGTTGTTAGGAATTCTTTTATTCCTCTCTCCTTTACAGATGAGTGCTCAAAAGCAGGATACGGTTGCAGTGCGCGAAACTCGTATTCCGGTATTGATTGAACGGCAGGACAATGAACTGTTTAATTTGCGTATAGATGCTACGCAAAGTCAGGTGTTGAATGATGTGAAACTTAGTTTCGGCAAAGAAGTGAATCTGAATGAAATAGAGGCAGTGAAACTCTATTATGGCGGAACAGAAAGTTCTGAGAGAAAAGGAAAAACTTATTTTGCTCCCGTTGATTATATTCCAAGTAATACTCCGGGTAAAACATTGGCTGCTAACCCTTCTTATTCTATTTTGAGCGCGGAAGTGAAAGCTCCGAAAAGAGATGTTGTGTTAAAAGTAGACCAGAAACTGTATCCGGGTGTGAACTATTTTTGGGTTAGTTTGCAGATGAAACCAACAGCTTCTGTACTTGCAAAGGTATCGGTGGAAATGACAGGAGTAACGATGGATAATCGGACTGCTCCGGTGAAGGTTGTGCGCAAAGCTGATACCCACTATATGGGAGTTGGTGTTCGTCATGCCGGCGATGACGGGGTAGCAGCTTATCGTATTCCGGGATTGGCAACTTCTAATAAAGGTACGTTGCTTGGTGTATATGATGTTCGCCACAACAACAGCGCAGACTTGCAAGAATATGTAGAAATAGGGTTGAGCAGAAGTACAGACGGCGGACAGACTTGGGAAAAGATGCGTATCCCGATGTCTTTCGGCGAACATGAAGGTTTGCCAAAAGCTCAGAATGGTGTGGGAGACCCTGCTATCTTGGTGGATAGGAAAACCGGTACTATCTGGATTATAGCAGCATGGACACACGGAATGGGTAACGGACGTGCTTGGTGGAATTCTCAACCGGGAATGGATATGCACCACACAGCACAACTTATGTTGGTAAAGAGTGACGATGATGGTAAAACCTGGTCTGAACCGATAAATATTACGGAACAGGTAAAAGATCCTTCTTGGTATTTCTTGTTGCAAGGTCCGGGTAGAGGTATATCGATGGATGATGGTACGTTGGTATTTGCCAGCCAGTATATCGGAAGTGATAGAATTCCCAATGCAGGTATTATCTATAGTAAAGACCATGGAAAAACTTGGCATATCAGTTCATTGGCGCGTACCAATACGACAGAATCACAAGTTGCTGAAATAGAACCGGGAGTATTAATGCTGAATATGCGTGATAATCGTGGTGGAAGTCGTGCAGTTTCTACTACTACCGATATGGGTAAAACTTGGAAAGAACACGTGTCTTCTCGTACTTCTTTGCAGGAACCGGTATGTATGGCGAGTTTGATTAGTGTGAAAGCCAAAGATAATGTGCTGGGTAAAGATATTCTGTTGTTCTCTAATCCGAACGATACGAAGAATCGTCATAGTATCACAATTAAGGCAAGTCTTGATGGTGGAGTGACTTGGTTGCCCGAAAATCAATTGTTGTTGGATGCCGGTTGGGGCTGGGGATATTCTTGCCTGACTATGATTGATAAAGAAACAGTAGGTATATTATATGAAAGTAGTGTAGCTCATATGACTTTTCAGGCTATTAAACTGAAGGATATTATCAAGACTAAATAAATGAAATGTAGATTAACCTGTCTCATAGGTATGATATTTGTCTGTGCCATGACTATGGCACAGACAAATGCTTATCCGTTACTTCCTATGCCACAGAATTATAAAGTAACGGATAAGTCGTTTGCAATGGGAAAGGTAAAGCTTTCTACTCCGGTTCTGAAGTCGGAGTGGGAGGCTTTTATTGTGAATGCCGGTGGAGAATTGGCGGATAAAGCTGCCGCAGAGATAAAAGTAGAACTTCTTCCGGTTATTGATGGAGTTAAGTTAAATCCGGATGAGGCGTACCGACTGTCTGTGTCCGGGAAATTGATAAAGATAGAGGCTGTTACGGAACGTGGGGTGTATTGGGCCTTGCAAACGCTTCGTCAGTTAGAAAAGAAAAAGGGAAAGAAAAGTCTGTTTGCCGGTTGTGAGATTGTGGACTGGCCGGCTTTCCGAATCCGTGGCTTTATGCAGGATGTAGGTCGCAGTTATATTTCAGTGGAAGAATTAAAGCGTGAAATAGAGATATTATCTCGTTTTAAAATCAATGTGTTTCATTGGCATCTTACTGAAAATCAGGCATGGCGTTTGGAAAGTAAGATATTCCCGATGCTGAATGACAGTATTAATACAGTCCGTATGCCGGGTAAGTACTATACATTAGAGGAAGCACGTGAGTTGGTGGACTTTTGTAAGCAACATCAAGTCATGTTGATTCCCGAGATAGATATGCCGGGGCATAGTGCAGCTTTTATTCGTACTTTCCGTCATGATATGCAGAGTCCTGAAGGTATGAAAATCTTGAAACTCTTAATAGATGAAGTTTGTGAAACTTTTGATGTACCTTATTTGCATATAGGTACCGATGAAGTAGCATTTACTAATCCTGATTTTGTTCCCGAAATGGTATCTTATGTACGTTCAAAAGGAAAGAAGGTGATTTCTTGGAATCCCGGTTGGCATTATAAGCCGGGAGAAATAGATATGACTCACTTGTGGAGCTATCGTGGAAAGGCTCAACCGGGGATTCCTGCCATTGATTCCAAATTTCATTATTTGAATCACTTTGATACATTTGCCGATTTGGTTGCCCTGTATAACAGCCGTATATATAATAAGGTGGAAGGGAGTGATGATATAGCCGGTACTATATTGGCAATATGGAACGATCGGATGATTTCAAAAGAAGAAGATATGATTGTTCAAAACGGATTTTATCCCAGTATGCTTGCCATTGCAGAACGTGCATGGAGAGGTGGCGGAACAGAATATTTCGATGGGAATGGAACGATGCTTCCTGCCGAAGATACAGAGACATTCCATGAATTTGTTGATTTTGAAAATCGTATGTTATGGCATAAAGAACATACATTCAAAGGATATCCTTTTGCTTATGTGAAACAGACTGATGTCAAATGGAATATAACTGATGCTTTTCCTAACGGTGGGGACCTGTCAAAAGTATTCCCCCCGGAACAGGAGTTGAAGGAGTCTTATGAGTATGAAGGGAAAACATACGGAACACGCAAAGCTATTGGTGCCGGTATTTATCTGCGCCATGTTTGGGGAACAATGGTACCGGCCTTTTATAAAGACCCTAAAGAAAATCATACTTCCTATGCTTATACATGGGTTTATTCTCCAAAAGACCAGGAAGTGGGGCTGTGGGCTGAGTTTCAGAATTATAGTCGTTCTGAGATGGACTTGGCTCCATTACAGGGAAAGTGGGATTATAAAGGCAGTCGAATATGGATTAATGATAAAGAAATAATGCCTCCTGTGTGGACAGCTACTCACCGGGTAAAAAGTAATGAAGTACCTTTGGGAAATGAAAATTGTGTGGTGCGTCCTCCATTGCTTGTTCACTTAAATAAAGGTTGGAACAAAGTACTCCTGAAGTTGCCGATAGGTAAGTTTGGAATGGACGAAACGCGTCTTGTCAAATGGATGTTTACTACCGTCTTTGTTACTCCGGATGGTGAAAAAGCAGTAGAAGGATTAATTTATTCACCTGAAAAACAACTATAAAATGAAAAACATTGCTTTACTTTTATTGGGGCTTTTCCTTGCACTGCCCCAATTTGCCCAGGAACGCAAATATTCTACATTCTATGAGCAACGTGCAACTTTATTCGAAGAACTTCCGGTTACTTCGAGAGATATTATCTTTTTGGGTAATAGCATAACTAACGGATGCGAGTGGGGCGAGCTTTTCCAAAACACTTATGTGAAAAACAGGGGAATCAGTGGCGATATTTGTATGGGAGTATACGATCGTCTTGATCCTATTATAAAGGGAAAGCCGGCTAAAATATTTCTTTTAATAGGCATTAATGACGTAGCGAGAGGAACATCGGCTGATACAATTGTTGCAAGAATCGAAATGATTGTAAAGAAAATAAAGGCAGAATCTCCGAAAACTGAATTATATTTGCAAAGTGTATTGCCTGTCAATGATTGTTACGGTATGTTTGGCGGACATACCTCTCGTTGGCAAGTTGTGAAACAGATAAACGATTTGCTGAAACCTTTGGCAGAGAAGGAGAGGGTTACATATATCGATTTATATAGCCACTTTGTGGATGGAGCTACCGGAAAGATGAATCCTCAATATACCAATGACGGTCTGCATTTATTGGGAAAAGGTTACCTGTTATGGCGTGATATTGTGAAACCTTATGTTAACAAGAAATGAAAAAGATACTGATACTTTTTGTAAGTCTCTGTTTCTGTGTTACTCTTTTTGCACAGAAAAAAATCAAAGTTGCTTGTGTGGGTAATAGTATTACTTATGGTTATACATTGCCCGACCGTGAAACCAATGCTTATCCGGCGAAGTTACAGAAAATGCTGGGGGATGATTATGTGGTTGGTAACTTTGGAAAGTCCGGTGCTACTTTGTTGAACAAAGGTCATCGCCCTTATATGCAGCAGGAGGAATATCATAAAGCTATTGATTTTGCCGGTGATATCGTTGTTATCCATTTGGGTATTAACGATACAGATCCGCGGGATTGGCCTAATTATCGTGATTTCTTTATTCAAGATTATAGGGCGTTGATAGATTCTTTTCGTGTGGCTAATTCCAGATGCCGTATCTTGATTGCGCGTCTTACCCCGATTGCCGATCGCCATCCCCGTTTTGAGTCTGGTACACGTGATTGGCATGATGAAATACAATTGGCTATCGAGAATATTGCTAAATATGCCGGTGTTCAGTTGATTGATTTCCATGCACCGTTGTACCCTTATCCGTTTATGTTGCCGGATGCTGTTCATCCCAATGTAGAAGGAGCTGAAATACTGGCTAAGACCGTATATGAAGGTATTACCGGCGATTTCGGCGGATTGAGGATGAGTCCGTTGTATACAGACAATATGGTGTTGCAACACGGAAAACCGTTGACTATTCAGGGGACTGCCAATGCCGGTGATAGAATAACTGTATCCATTGCGCATCAGAAACAAAAAGTTGTAACGGGTATGGATGGTAAATGGTCGGTCACTCTTTCGCCTTTAAAAGCGGGAGGCCCTTATACATTGGTTATTTCTTCGGGTAAACAAAAACTGACTTACGGTAATGTATTGGCCGGGGAAGTCTGGCTTTGTTCCGGGCAGTCCAACATGGAATTCTATTTAAACTGGAGTGCAACAGCCAAGCGTGATGTCGCTAAGGCTGCCAATGATAATATCCGTCTTTTTGATATGAAAGCGCGTTGGCGCACAGATGCCGTCGAATGGAATGCTTCCGTTCTTGATTCATTGAATCATTTGCAATATTATAAGGATACGGAGTGGACGGTTTGCTCTCCGCAAACAGCCGGTAATTTTTCTGCTGTGGCTTATTATTTCGGTAAGATGTTGCAGGACAGTTTGCAAGTGCCTGTCGGATTGATTTGTAATGCCATCGGTGGCTCACCCACTGAAGCATGGATAGACCGCAGTTCGTTGGAATATCATTTCCCGGCTATTTTGCGTAATTGGACTAAAAATGATTTTATCCAAGACTGGGTGCGTGGACGTGCTGCTCTCAATGTTAAAAAGTCAACCGATAAGTTGCAGCGTCATCCCTATGAACCTTGTTATCTGTATGAATCGGGTATTCTTCCTTTGCAACAATTCCCCATTAAAGGCATTATTTGGTATCAGGGAGAATCGAATGCGCATAATCGTGAGGCGCACGAAAAGCTGTTTAAATTATTAGTGGACAGTTGGCGCAAGAATTGGGAAGATAATGAGTTACCTTTTTATTATGTACAGTTATCAAGTATTGACCGTCCGTCATGGCCTTGGTTTCGTGACAGCCAACGTCGTTTCCTGACACAAATACCCCACACGGGAATGGCAGTGACTTCAGATAAAGGTGACTCTTTGAACGTACATCCTATGCATAAGCAGGAAGTAGGGGAACGTTTGGCTGTTTGGGCTTTAAACAAGACTTATAATTATAAAAATATAGTGCCTTCGGGACCGCTTTTCAAGTCTGTTTCCTTTAAAAATGGGGCAGCTTATATTTCTTTTGATTATTCTGAGGGTCTTCATGCATCAGATAACAATGAAATTCGTACCTTTGAGCTGTCCGGAGACGATCAAATATTTTATCCGGCAAAAGCAGCCGTTGTGAACGGTGAGTTAAAAGTATGGAGTGATAAAGTAAAAGAGCCGACAATAGTGCGTTATGGTTGGCAACCGTTTACTCGTGCCAATTTGGTGAATGGTGCAGGGTTGCCGGCTTCAACGTTCCGTTCGGATGTGAAATAACGATAGGGGAAGCTTTGTGCTTCCCCATTGGAACGATAAAAAGATGTAAGATATGAGAAAATTGCGAATGTTAATGATGATGGGATGCATCCCGATGATATTAGGTGCCGAGGAATATAAGGAGCCTGAGAAGATAAACCTGAATAAAGGATGGGAATTCTCTCAGGTCGGAAAAAGCGAGTGGCTTCCTGCAAAAGTTCCCGGAACAGTACATCAGGATTTAATAAATCATGGCATGATTCCCAATCCTTTTTATGGAAAGAATGAAGAGAAAGTGCAGTGGGTGGAAAATGAAGACTGGACTTATAGGACTACTTTTAATGTGACGGACGAGCAACTGGCACGTGAAGCAGCCGTCCTTGAATTTGAAGGACTGGATACTTATGCTGATATTTATCTGAACGGTTCTTTATTGGAACGTACAGACAATATGTTTGTCGGTTATACGCTTCCTGTGAAAGAGGTACTGCGGAAGGGGGAAAACCGTCTGCAGGTTTATTTCCATTCACCCATCAAACAGGCATTACCGCAATGGGAAACAAACGGATTCGACTATCCGGCAGACAATGACCATAGTGACAAGCGTGTCAGCATCTATACCCGTAAAGCACCTTACAGTTATGGATGGGATTGGGGCATTCGGTTGACTACCAGTGGTATATGGCGTCCCGTACATTTGGTTTATTATGATGTGGCAGCTATTGAGGATTATTATGTGCGTCAAGCATCGGTAACTGAGGAATTGGCGAAGGTTGAAAATCAGTTGGCAATAAATAATATCACTTCTACTCCTCAAAAGGCGGAAGTGACCGTGAGTTATTCCTATAAAGACGGTGAAAAGACAACGAAGCAGAAAGAAGTGACTCTGCAACCGGGTGCGAATGAAATCAATATACCTATGGAAATCGGCAACCCTCATCTTTGGATGCCGAATGGTTGGGGCGAACCTGCTTTATATGATTTTGAAGCTCAGGTAAAGGTGGATGGCAAAGTGATTGCTTCCAAGCAGGAACGTATCGGACTACGCAATATCCGTGTAGTGAAGGAGAAAGATGCCCAAGGTGAATCTTTCTATTTTGAGGTAAACGGTAAACCGATGTTTGCTAAGGGAGCGAACTTTATTCCCGATGACGCTTTGTTGCCCAATGTCACGCCTGAACGCTATCACCGATTATTCAAGGATGTGAAAGAGGCCAATATGAACATGCTTCGTGTATGGGGGGGCGGTGTGTATGAGGATGATGCTTTTTATAAGGAAGCCGATGAACACGGTATCCTGATTTGGCAAGACTTCATTTTTGCTTGTACCACTTATCCGTCGGATCCTGCTTTCTTGAAGCGTGTGGAGGCGGAAGCCGACTACAATATCAAGCGTTTGCGCAATCATGCAAGTTTGGCCATGTGGTGTGGAAATAATGAAATCTATGAAGGAATGCGCTATTGGGGATGGGACAAGAAATATACCGACCCTGCCATCATGGAAGGTATGAAGCGAGGATACGACAAACTGTTCCGTGAATTGCTGCCTCGCAAGGTACAGGAACTTGACCCGGATCGTTTTTATATGCATGGCTCTCCTTACGAAGCCAACTGGGGGCGTCCGGAAAGTTGGAAGATAGCCGACAGCCATAATTGGGGCACTTGGTATGGACAGAAACCTTTTGAGAGTTTCGATACCGAGATTCCACGCTTTATGAGCGAGTATGGTTTTCAGGCATTCCCGGAAATGAAGACCATTGCCACTTTCGCTGCACCCGAAGATTATGCATTGGAATCGGAAGTGATGAATGCTCATCAGAAGGCGTCTATCGGTAACTTCTTGATAAAAAAGACCATGGGACTGTATTATAAAGTTCCCGAAGACTTTGAACAACTGGTGTATTTGGGCTTGGTATTACAAGGACAAGGAATGCGTCATGGAATGGAGGCCCATCGCCGCAACCGTCCTTATTGTATGGGTACGCTTTATTGGCAGTTGAATGACAGTTGGCCGGTTGTTTCTTGGTCGAGCATCGATTATTATGGAAACTGGAAAGCCATGCACTATCAGGCAAAGAGGGCTTTCGCTCCGGTATTGGTAGATGCAATAAAAGAAGGGGATGATTTGAATATCTATGTAATGTCCGACAAGCTGGAAGCCGATAAAGATGTCACCCTTCAGTTGCGTCTGATGGATTTTGACGGAAAAGTATTAAAGAAAAAAGAGATAAAAGGGGAAGTGCCCGCTAATGCTTCTACCTTATATCATAAGGAGAAGTACGAGGGAATGACTCCTAATCCAAGGAATACTTTCTTATTGATGACACTGAAAAACAAGAAAGGAGAAGTATTGTCCGAAGAAACTTTTTATTTCAATTTTGCCAAAGACCAGGATTTGCCCAAGGCGGATATACGCTACAAGGTAAAGCAAATGGATGGAAAGTGTGAGATAACACTGTCTTCCAAACAGTTGGCAAGGGATGTGTTTATTGAAATCCCCAAGCAGTCAGATTCTAATTCCTTGACAGTATCTTCTCTTCAGGGAGCAAGGTTCTCTGATAATTTCTTCGACCTGTTGCCGGGACAAACGAAGAAAGTGGTAGTTACTTCGGAGGAACTGATGAAAGATGGGAAATTGGATATTCGTATCCATCAATTGAGTGATACTAACTAATCAATTATATATATTATGAAACATTTAATGAGCCTGGCAGGGCTGTCTGTGGCAGGTTTAATGCTTGTATCCTGCAACACACAAGTAAAAGAAGCAAATTATCAGGTTATCCCGTTACCGCAGGAAATCTCGGTAATGGAACAGGCTGCTCCGTTCATTTTGTCGGACGGTACAAAGATTATGTATCCCGAAGGTAATGAGAGGATGCAAAAGAATGCAGAGTTTTTGGCAAGTTATATCAAAGATTTGACCGGAAAGAGCCTGAGCGTACAAGCCGGTACGGAAGGCAAGGGAATTCTTCTGCAACTGGGGGGAAGTTCGGAAAATCCTGAAGGTTATCAATTAAAAGTAACGGATGCTAATGTGGTGATATCCGGTCCGACAGAAGCCGGAGTATTTTATGGTATCCAAACTTTGCGTAAGTCTATTCCGGTGGTGCAAGGTATGGATATAGCCCTTCCTGCAGTAGAAATCAGTGACTATCCCCGTTTTTCTTATCGTGGAGCACATTTGGATGTGTCTCGTCATTTCTTCCCGGTTGACTCGGTGAAACGTTTTATTGATATGTTGGCTTTGCATAACATCAATCGTTTTCACTGGCATATCTCTGATGATCAGGGATGGAGAATTGAAATTAAGAGTCGTCCCGAATTGACAGAAATCGGTTCAAAGAGAACAGAGACTGTAATCGGACATAATACAGGTAAATATGACGGTCAGCCTTATGGTGGTTTCTATACTCAGGAAGAAGCAAAAGAAATCGTAGCTTATGCTGCCGACCGGCACATTACGGTTATTCCCGAAATCGATATGCCGGGACACATGCAGGCTGCTTTGACTGCTTATCCGGAATTGGGATGTACAGGCGGTCCGTATGAAGTATGGAAAATATGGGGTATATCGGATGATGTACTGTGTGCCGGAAATGATGAGACACTGAAGTTTATTGACGATGTGTTGGGTGAAATCATTGAGATTTTCCCATCTGAATATATTCATGTAGGTGGTGACGAATGTCCGAAAGTGCGTTGGAAGACTTGTCCGAAATGTCAGGCACGTATCAAGGCATTGGGTATAAAAGGTGATAAGAAGCATTCTGCAGAGGCTTATTTACAGAGTTTCATTATTACTCATGCAGAGAAGTTCTTGAATGATAAAGGTCGTCAGATTATAGGCTGGGACGAGATTTTGGAAGGTGGATTGGCTCCTAACTCAACTGTTATGTATTGGCGTGGCGAATCAGGTGGCATAGAGGCTGCCAAACAGCACCATGATGTAATTATGTCACCGAATACTTATCTGTATTTTGACTACTATCAGTCTAAAGATGTTGAGAATGAGCCGGAGGCCATTGGTGGTTATCTGCCCATCGAAAGAGTGTATTCTTATGAACCGATGCCTAAGTCCCTCACTCCTGAAGAACAAAAGTATATAAAAGGTGTACAGGCTAACTTGTGGACTGAATATATTCCTACTTTCAGTCAGGTAGAATATATGGAATTGCCCCGTATGGCTGCTCTGGCAGAAGTGCAATGGACAATGCCTGCGAAGAAGAATTATGAAGACTTCTTGAAACGTTTGCCTGGATTGGTAGATGTATATGATGTATATAAGTACAATTATGCTACTCATGTATTTGATGTAAATGCTGTTTTCACTCCTAATCCGCAGGATGGAACATTGGATGTGACTTTGTCCACTATTGATAATTGTCCGATTTATTACACGTTGGATGGTAGTGAACCGACCGCAGCATCGGCACAGTATACAGAACCTTTGAAACTCAAAGAAAACTGTACTTTCCAAGCTGTGGCAGTTCGTCCTACAGGAAACAGTCGCATTGTGAAAGAGGATATAGCTTTCAACAAGGCAAGCATGAAGCCTGTTACTATGTTGCAACCGGTAAATAAACAATATGAATTTAACGGTGCTCCCACTTTGGTAGATGGATTGAAAGGTAATGGAAATTACAAGACAGGACGTTGGATTGCTTTCTATAAAAATGATATGGAGGCAGTGATTGATCTGAAAGAACCGACCGAAATTCAAAGTGCTTCTATTTCTACCTGTGTAGAAAAGGGTGACTGGGTATTTGATGCCCGTGCTCTTTCTGTAGCGGTATCCGAAGACGGTCAGAACTTTAAAGAAGTTGCTTCGGAAAAATATCCGGCCATGAAGCAGGATGACAAAAACGGAGTATTTAACCATACTTTGACATTCTCACCGGTTACAGCCCGTTATGTCAAAGTGACTGCTTTGCCGGAACATAGTATTCCTGCCTGGCACGGTGGTAAAGGAAATCCTGCTTTCCTGTTTGTAGATGAGATTTCGTTGAACTGATTAATTTATAGCTTGTGTGACGAAGAAACAACTATATGGAAAATTGCTGGCTGTATTAGTGGGTGGCTTATTGGTATGCAGTGCATGTCACCACACTGATACGTCAGGTGCTGAAATATCTCTTGAGAAAATGAACGGCTTCCCTTCGGGGAATGCCGCTTTTCTCAAGGGAGTTTCTGCTTTATATGCAGGAATAACAGAAGACCGTTTAATAATGGCAGGTGGATGTAATTTCCCGGATATTCCTGTTGCCGATGGCGGAAAAAAGGTTTTTTATAATGAAGTTTATGCTACACCTTTATCATTAGATACAGCCTTCCGGTGGAAGCAAGTTGGCTTTTTGCCTGTAGCATCGGCGTATGGAGTAACTATTTCTACACAAAAAGGGTTAATTTGTGTTGGAGGAACTACTGCTGATGGTAGTATATCTGATGTATTTCTTTTATCTTTGCAAGAAGACGTCTTGGTAACTGACACTTTACCTTCTTTACCCATGACTATCGATAATATGGCAGGTGCTTTAATAGGTGATTTGCTTTATATCGTAGGAGGAAACGTTAATGGTGTTCCCTCTGCGGATATGTATTCGCTTGATTTGTCAAATATGGATAAAGGATGGCAGAAAGAGCCCGGTGTGCCCGGCGAGCCGAGAGTTCAACCGGTGTGCGCGGCACAAGGGGGAAAACTTTATGTTTGGGGAGGCTTTGCCCCGGCAGCAGATGGGCGCGAAGCAACCTTGTCTGTGGACGGTTATGTATATTCGCCCGAGACGAGAGTGTGGACTTCGGTAGCGACTCCGGTCGATAAAGAAGGAAAAAGCATTTCATTGGGAGGTGGAGCAGCCGTTCCTTGGGGAGAAGAAGCCATTTTATGTATTGGCGGTGTCAACAAGGATATATTCCTGAAAGCTTTGCAGGGCATTTATTCGGGAAAAGAATATCTGTCACATCCGGCGGAGTGGTATCAGTTCAATAAGAATCTGTTGCTTTATTATCCTGCAAAAGATGAATGGAGCTCTTTGGGCGAATATGAACAGGGAGCACGTGCAGGAGCTGCTTTGGTTGCTGACGGAGTTTATGCTTATATAATTAATGGTGAATTGAAACCGGGTATTCGTACCAATGAAATAAATAGAATTAAAGAGAATAGAAAATGAGGAAACTTACACTATTGGCAAGTGTGGCGGTGAGCCTGTTGCTGGCGGGGTTCGCCAAGGAACAGAAAGAGACACTTTCTGTGATTCCCGTTCCATTGAGTGCAGACTTGCAGAAGGGTGCTTTTCAATTGAATGATCAAACAAAATTATGGATAGATGCACCTCAGGAGGATAAAACGAGACTGGCAGATTATATCGCCGGCTCTCCTTTTCAATTGGATGCTGCTTTGGAAGAAGTAGTCGACAATGTTGTCATTCTTCAACAAGTAGACCGTTTGCCGGATATTACTTCGTCCGAAGGATATGTGCTGGAAGTAACTCCGAAGCAGGTGAAAATCCGGGCTGCTTCGGGTGCAGGACTTTTTTATGGTGTGCAGACATTCCTGCAAATGGTGAATGAAAAAAAGGAATTACCGGTAGGAACCGTTACCGATGAGCCGCGCTTTGCCTATCGTGGTATGATGCTCGATGTTTCCCGTCATTTCTTTGATGTGAATTTTGTGAAGAAGCAGATTGATGCTTTTGCCTATTACAAACTGAACCGTCTCCATTTACATCTGACTGATGCGGCAGGATGGCGTATTGAAATAGATAAATATCCCCGTCTTACTGAGTTTGCTGCGTGGCGTGAATTCCCCACCTGGAAAGAGTGGTGGAACAATGGTCGCCAATACAGTGAAGAAGGTAGTGAGAATGCTTATGGAGGTTATTACACCAAAGAGGATATCCGTGAATTGGTAGCTTATGCCGAATCTCGTTATATAACTATCATTCCTGAAATAGAAATGCCGGCACATTCGGAAGAAGTATTGACTGCTTATCCCGAACTGTCCTGTACACATGAACCCTATAAGCAGGCTGATTTCTGTGTGGGCAATGAAAAGACTTTTGAGTTTCTGGAAAATGTACTGACGGAAGTGATGGAATTATTCCCGTCCGAATATATCCATATTGGTGGAGACGAGGCAGGTAAAGCATCTTGGCCGACTTGTAAGTTATGCCAGGCACGGATGAAAAAAGAAGGTCTGAAAGATGTGAATGAATTGCAGAGTTATTTGATTCATCGCATTGAAGTATTTCTGAATGGCCATAACCGTAAACTGTTGGGCTGGGATGAAATTCTTGAAGGAGGACTGGCGCCTAATGCTACAGTTATGTCATGGCGTGGAACGGAAGGAGGTATGAAAGCGGTGGAATCCGGTCATAAGGCTATTATGACTCCGGGTGAATTCTGTTATTTTGATTCTTATCAAGATGCACCGGATTCGCAGCCCGAGGCTATCGGAGGCTATCTGCCTTTATCCAAAGTCTATTCGTTCAATCCCGTTCCTGATACATTAAGTGCCGAAAAGGTGGGACTGGTGTATGGCGTGCAGGCAAATCTGTTTACAGAATATATTCCGACACCCGAGCATGCTGAAATGATGATTTATCCCCGTGTTCTTGCGTTGGCGGAAGTGGCCTGGAGTGCACCGTCAAAGAAGAATTATGAAGACTTCCATGTACGGGCTTTAAAAGCAGTGGAAGAATTGAAAAAATCCGGTTATAATCCTTTTGAACTTAAGAACGAAATCGGTAATCGTCCCGGAGCTGATAAGCCGGTGGAACATTTGGCAGTAGGGAAAAAAGTGACTTATGGTCTTGATGCGGCCTATTATCCCGGATATGCTGCGGGGGGAGATACGGCCTTGGTCGATGGTGTCCGTGGCGGATGGACCTATGGTGATAAGCGTTGGCAAGGTTTCATTGACAAGAAAAGAATGGATATTACGATTGATTTGGAAAAAGAAACGGAACTTCATTTTATCGGTGCAGACTTTATGCAGGTCTGCGGACCGGAGGTATTTATGCCTGCCGAAGTGATAATTTCTATATCCGATGATGGTAAAGATTTTACAGAATTGAAGCACATCGAGCATAAAGTAGTGAAAGATGATAAGGTAACTTTTACTAATTTTGGTTGGGAAGGTAATGCGAAGGGACGTTATGTACGTTATCAGGCAACTTCCGGCGAGTTTGGTGGCTTCTTGTTTACAGATGAAGTTGTAATTAAATAAATGACTATGATACGAAAACTGAGTATTTTGACCGGTGCCGCATTGTTTTCTTTGCTGACTGCAATGGCGCAAAAAGAACCGGCCGATTATGTAAATCCTTTTGTGGGGACTACTAATTATGGGACAACTAATCCCGGTGCGCTTTGTCCGCAGGGAATGATGTCGGTCACACCTCTCAATGTGTTGGGGGCTGTTCCCGAAAATAAGATTAACAAGGATAGTACCTGGTGGTCTACTCCTTACGAGTTTAATAATAAGTATATGACGGGATTTGCTCATGTCAACCTGAGTGGTGTGGGTTGCCCCGAATTAGGCTCTTTGTTGCTGATGCCGACCACCGGAAAGCTGAATGTTGATTTTAATACTTACGGAAGTGTGTACAGCAATGAATCGGCTACTCCCGGCTATTATACCAATGTATTGGATAAGTATAATGTGAAGTGCGAAGTGACTGCTACTCCCCGCACCAGTATGGCGCGTTTCACTTTTCCGGCAGGACAAAGCAATATCTTATTAAATTTGGGTGAAGGATTGACAAACGAGAGTGGTGCTACAGTGCGTTTTGTCAATGACCGTGAGATTGAAGGAACCAAATTGCTGGGTACTTTTTGTTATAATCCGCAAGCTGTATTCCCGATATATTTTGTGATGCGCATTAATAAAGTTCCGGCAAAGCGCGGCTACTGGAAAATGATGCGTCCGATGGGTGTGGAAGCACAGTGGGATGACACGGCAGGCAAGTATAAACTTTACACTTCCTATACAAAGGAAATGAGTGGTGACGATGTCGGTGCATGGTTTACTTTTGACTCAACAGTGAGCGAAACGATAGAAGTCAGCATGGGGGTATCCTTTGTGAGCATTGAGAATGCACGTTTGAATCTGGAAAAGGAGCAACCGTTCGGAACCACCTTCGACAAGCTGCGTGCCGAAGCGCGTAAGATGTGGAATGATGACCTTTCACGTGTCACAGTCAAAGGCGGAACTGAAGAACAAAAAGGAGTATTCTATACAGCCATGTATCATACCCTCATTCATCCGAATATCCTTCAGGACGTTAGCGGTCAATATCCGCAGATGGAAGGTGATAAGATTCTGACTACCAACCGTAACCGTTATACTGTATTTTCATTGTGGGATACATACCGCAACGTACACCAACTGATGACATTAGTGTATCCTGAGCGCCAGATGGATATGATTCATACCATGCTCGGCATGTATAAGGAACATGGATGGTTTCCCAAATGGGAACTTTACGGACGTGAGACACTGACAATGGAAGGCGATCCTTCTATTCCGGTTATCGTGGACAGTTGGATGAAAGGTCTTCAGGACTTCGACATCAACTTGGCATATAAAGGAATGTATAAGTCTGCCACTACTCCGGGTAAGGATAACCTGATGCGTCCGGATAATGATGACTATATGGCAAAGGGATATGTGCCGATGGAAAGCCAATATGATAATTCTGTTTCACATGCCCTGGAATATTATGTGGCAGATTATGCGTTGTCTACTTTGGCTGAAGAATTGGGAAAGAAAGAAGATGCCAAGTTGTTCCGCAAACGTTCCATGGGTTATAAGAATTATTTCTGCAAAGAGTTTGGTACTCTTCGTCCCATTACGAAGGAAGGCAGGTTTTATGAACCGTTCGATCCCAAAGAAGGAGCAAACTTTGCACCCAGTCCCGGTTTCCATGAAGGAAATGCATGGAATTACACATTCTTTGTTCCTCATGATATTAAAGGGCTGACAAAATTGATGGGCGGTGACAAGAAGTTTGTAGATAAGCTGCAAAGTGTGTTCGATGAAGGAAATTATGATCCCGCCAACGAACCCGACATTGCTTATCCGTACTTATTCAGCCGTTTCAAAGGCGAAGAATGGCGTACCCAGAAATTGGTAAAAGAGTTGTTGGCCAAACACTTTACTACCAAACCCGACGGTATTCCCGGAAATGATGATACAGGTACTATGTCTACATGGGCTATCTTCAGCATGATGGGATTGTATCCTGATTGTCCCGGTGTACCCGAATATACATTAACTACTCCGACTTTTGATGAGGTAACTATTAAGCTTGACCCTGAATATTGGGGTAAAGATAAACTGGTTATCAAAAAAGAAGGCCATGGAGATTACATCAAGGAAATCAGATTAGGAAATAAGAAAGTGAACAAATACCTTATTTCTCATGATGACTTGATAAAGGCGGGAGAGATTACTTTTGTTGTTACAGACCATATCAATAAATAAGAAAAACTATGAATACTAAACGATTTTTATGTGCCGCATTGGGAGCTATCTGTTCCCTTGCTTTCATGCAAGCGCAGGTAAGAACCGAGCAGACCTTTGAAAAAGGGTGGAAGTTCACTCGTGAAGACAATGCAGACTTTGCGAAGCCCGGATTTAATGATGCCAAGTGGCAGAATGTCACCGTCCCTCACGACTGGGCTATCTACGGGCCATTCAGTATAAATAATGATAAGCAGGAGATGGCAATTACCCAGGACGGACAAACAGAAGCAATGGAACATGCCGGACGTACCGGCGGGCTTCCTTTTGTGGGAACAGGGTGGTATCGCCTCAATTTTGATGCTCCTTCTTTTGAGAAAGGCAAGAAAGCTACATTGATATTTGACGGTGCCATGAGTCATGCCCGTGTATATATCAACGGACAAGAGGCAGGATACTGGCCTTATGGCTATAATTCGTTTTATGTGGATGCCACTCCTTATCTGAAACCGGGAGAGAAAAACGAACTGGCAGTCCGCCTGGAAAACGAACGTGAATCTTCACGCTGGTATCCCGGGGCAGGATTGTATCGCAATGTACATTTGGTGGTGACAGAAGATGTACATATTCCCACATGGGGAACGGTTATCACAACTCCCGTTGTAGAGGACGGTTTCGCAAGAGTTAATGTGAAGACCGATTTAGTGATGCCTGAAGGAAAAAACGTCGGTAATTACCGCATTGTAACTGAAATTCTGAACCCCGAAGGAAAGAGAATTTCTTCGGATGACAGACCGGGAGATAAACTGGACGGGAATTTCTTTAATCAGAATTTTGTTGTGTACCGTCCTTCTTTATGGTCGCCTGAAAATCCGGCATTGTATACCGCAGTTTCCAAAGTATACGATGGAGAGACATTGAAGGATGAATATACGACTCGTTTTGGTATCCGTACATTGGAGATTATCCCTGACAAGGGCTTCTTCCTGAATGGTAAACTGACAAAATTCAAAGGCGTTTGTAATCACCATGATTTAGGTCCTTTGGGAGGAGCGGTAAATGATGCGGCCATCCGCCGCCAAATCCGTATCTTGAAGGATATGGGCTGTAACGCTATCCGTACTTCTCACAATATGCCTGCTCCTGAACTGGTAGAGGCGTGTGATGAAATGGGTATGATGTTGATGCCGGAATCATTTGATGAATGGAAATCGGCAAAAATGGCGAATGGCTATCACAAGATATTCGATGAGTGGGTTGAGAAAGACCTGGTAAATCTTATTCGTCACTATCGCAATAATCCGAGTGTTGTGATGTGGTGTATCGGTAATGAAGTGCCCGACCAATGGAATGGAAATAACGGACCTAAACTTTCACGTATGTTGCAGGATATCTGTCATCGCGAAGACCCGACCCGTCCGGTCACTCAGGGTATGGATGCTCCAGATGCTGTAGTCAACAATAATATGGCGGCTACTATGGACATAGCCGGATTCAATTATCGTCCCCACAAGTATCCCGAAAACTATAAGAAGCTGCCGCAACAGATTGTTTTGGGCAGTGAGACTGCTTCTACTGTCAGCTCTCGCGGTGTGTATAAATTCCCTGTGACGCGTCAGGCCATGAAGAAGTATGACGACCATCAGTCTTCATCATACGATGTGGAACACTGCGGATGGTCTAACTTGCCCGAAGACGACTGGATTTGGCATGATGACAAACCATGGGCTATCGGAGAATTTGTATGGACAGGTTTTGATTATCTGGGCGAGCCGACACCTTATTATACTGATTGGCCCAGTCACTCTTCTTTATTTGGCATCATTGACCTTGCCGGTCTGCCGAAAGACCGTTACTATCTCTACCGCAGCCATTGGAATAAGGATGAAGAGACTCTTCATATCCTTCCTCATTGGACATGGCCGGGACGGGAAGGAGAAGTTACTCCGATTTTTGTTTATACCAACTATCCTTCGGCAGAAGTGTTTATCAACGGTAAGAGTCAGGGTAAGCGTACCAAAGATTTGAGCGTTACTCCTGAAAATAGTGCTGATTCAGCATCTACAGCCAACTTTAAACGCCAGCAACGTTATCGCCTGATGTGGATGGATACGAAGTATGAACCGGGAACAGTAAAAGTAGTGGCTTATAATGACAAAGGAGAAGCAGTTGCCGAAAAGGAAATTCACACTGCCGGCAAGCCCGACCATATCGAACTGGTAGCCGACCGTAACGAAATCAAGGCAGATGGTAAGGACTTGTCATTTGTAACTGTAAGAGTAGTAGACAAGGACGGTAATTTGTGCCCTGATGCTCAACATCTTATCAAATATTCGGTGAAAGGGGCAGGAACTTATCGTGCCGGAGCTAATGGCGACCCTACATCAATAGAGCTTTTCCATCTTCCACAGATGAAAGTTTTCAATGGAATGATGACCGCCATTGTCCAAAGTACCGATAAGCCGGGCGAAATAACATTGACCGCAACCGGTAAAGGACTTAAATCAGGTAAGTTGGTTTTAATGAGTAAGTAAAGAGATTTGTTTAAATTCCCTCTATCTGTGCCCCGCTTGATTTTATTAAGCGGGGCTTTTTATATTAAAATCG
>ERZ791635.484-NODE-484-length-22458-cov-5.02955_pt1 | contig 22458 bp, 19 predicted proteins | sample MGYA00510056_ERZ791635 | MGnify/ENA primary metagenome ERZ791635 (study PRJEB30046, sample SAMN00715187) | human gut metagenome | study: EMG produced TPA metagenomics assembly of the A metagenome-wide association study of gut microbiota in type 2...
GCTTGCAAAGGTGAAGTGGATAAAGCGTATAAGGTTTGGTTGCGATACACCGGGACAGATTGCAGAATGTGAGCGTGCCACGGCTTTGATTGATAAGTATGGTTATAAAGGGGAATACTTCTTCTACTGCATTCTATTGAATGATTTCAAGGAGGCATTTACTCGTGTCAATCATTGGAGAATAAAAGGCAATCGGTTCTTACCGTATTGCCAGCCCTACCGGGATTTAAATAATCCGCATCAAATTATTCCTCAATGGCAAAAGGATTTAGCCGGATGGGCTGATAAGAAGTGGGTGTTTAGAAGCTGTGAATTTAAAGACTTTACTCCTAGAAAGGGTTTTAAGTGTAGGGAGTATTTTCAAAAATAAGATTTAATCTTTAGGATTTTATGTTGAACCTAGGTGTGTCTTTAAACAAGATGCACCTTTAGTTTTTGTGATGATGAGAAAAATGATTGTAACCGGCAGTGAGGGATTTATTGGTAAAGCCCTTTGCCGAGAATTAGCTAAAAGGGATGTCGAAGTCATAGGACTTGATCGAAAGTCTGGTATTGAAGCCACAAAAGTATGTGAGCTCCTGAAAAATGGGGGTATTGATTGTGTGTTTCATTTAGCGGCGCAAACTAGTGTGTTTAATGGAAACCTGGAACAAATCAGGAAGGATAACATTGATACTTTCATGCGAGTAGCTGATGCATGTAACCAGTATCATGTGAAGTTAGTATACGCCAGTTCGTCAACGGCGAATCCGGAGAATACCACTTCCATGTATGGAATAAGCAAGTATTTCGATGAACAGTATGCATCTATCTATTGTAAGGCTGCGACCGGGTGCCGGCTGCATAATGTATATGGACCTAATCCGCGAAAAAGAACTCTTCTCTGGTTCCTGATAGAAAAGGAAAACGTGTCTTTATACAATTGTGGTCAGAATATCCGGTGCTTCACTTACATAGATGATGTCGTCGAAGGGCTTATTTATGCGGTGGGCTGTAACCGGCAGCTTATCAATATTTGTAACGTCCAACCTGTGACTACTATGTATTTTGCTTCTTTAGTAAAATACTACAAACCGCTTGAAATTGAGCTAATTAATGAAAAACGGGATTTTGACAATTTAGAGCAGTCGGTGAACCGGGATATCTATTTAGTACCTTTGTCTTATACATCTGTCGAGGATGGAGTAAAGAAGATTTTTGATGAAAAGAAAGGGAAAGATATGTCGTATTGATGACTGGGATAAGCCGGAAGCGGTGAAATGTAAGAGCTGGTCTCATCAGGAACGGTTATGTGATCTGAAAGAAAAGGTATCACTTCATAAAAAGGGTGATATCTATTACATCTCCCAGTTCACTCGTTCCAAGACTGGTACCAGCTTTTCAGAAATTAAACAGTCGGAGGAACTTGCATCATTCTTTGCAGAGAGAGCGTGTGAGTTTCTCCACCGCTTCATAGTAGGGGGATATGAAGGATGGTGTATAGTCACCACACCGCGACGGAGACACAACGAGGGCTTTCATTTTTCAACCTCTATCTGTACGAAAATTGCGGGGGCGGTGAAAATACCATTCTATGAGAATGCAATCCAGTGCCTAACTAAAGATAGATTGAATCCGGAATTCTTTCTTCTTCGTCCGATAAAGGAAAAGAAAATAATAGTGTATGATGACATATTAACAACTGGCAGCACACTGCTTGCCACCTATGAGCTTTTAAAGGATAGAGAGCAGCTTCTTTTTCTCGTAGGAATAAATAACAATTGATATGGGAAAGCAAGAGAAACCATTAACATTCAAGCAAGAGAAATTCTGTAAATACTACGTTGATACAGAAGGTAATGCTAGTGAAGCATATAGGATGTCTTATGATGCGTCAAAGATGAAACCTGAAACGATTTGGAGTGCTGCTAGCAGATTGTTAGCCAATAGCAAGGTTAGTGCAAGGATAAGTGAGATTAAGCAACAGAGGGCGAAAGAGACTGAAGTAGAGAGGAAAACGGTCGAGAAGGTATTAATGGATATTGTACTCGCTGATCCCGATGATTTACATTATGTAGACCCTGTTACCGGGAAAACAAAGATGAGAAGTCCGTCCCAACTTCCAAAGCGTGCCCGTAATGCGTTGAAGAAGATTCAGAATAATAGAGGAGTGGTTAATTATGAGTTCAACGGTAAAACAGAAGCCGCTCGTTTGCTTGGTGCCTGGAATGGATGGGAAGCCGATAAGAATGTCAACATCAAAGGTGGAGACGGAAATAAAGTCGGTGAACTTCGTATCGGATTTGAAGATAATGAGGATTCGGAAGAATAGAACAATTTGAACTGCAAAATCCGGTATTCACCCTACGGAGAAACCTTACTTTTAGAACAATATGGTTATAAATTATAAGAAGCTAAATCCTAACGGATTCTATCTATTGAAGTACTTGAATGATGAGACTATCCGTTTTATCATTCTCTATGGAGGTTCATCTTCCGGTAAATCGTATAGTGTGGCACAAACCATACTGATACAGACATTACAGGATGGTGAAAACACTCTTGTTATGCGTAAGGTAGGAGCTTCTATTCTCAAAACCATTTATGAAGATTATAAAGTCGCTGCGGCCGGTCTTGGCATCTCCCATTTGTTCAAGTTCCAACAGAATACTATTAAGTGTCTGGTTAATGGTGCGAAGATAGATTTCTCCGGTCTTGATGATCCGGAAAAGATAAAAGGTATCTCCAATTATAAGCGTGTTCAGTTAGAGGAATGGTCAGAGTTCGAGCATCCGGATTTCAAGCAGTTACGTAAGCGTCTCCGTGGTAAGAAAGGGCAGCAGATTATTTGTACTTTCAACCCGATTAGTGAAAGCCATTGGATAAAGAAAGAGTTCATCGACAAAGATAAATGGCATGATGTACCGATGACTGTTACCATTGCCGACAAAGAGTTGCCGAAAGAACTAACCAAGGTTAAATCCGTAAAAAAGAATGCACCCAGGCAAATACTTAATCTTCGTACTAAGCAAATCGAGGAACAGGCACCTAATACAGTTATTATCCAATCTACCTATTTGAATAATTTTTGGGTTGTCGGTAGTCCTGACGGTACGTATGGTTTCTATGATGAGCAATGTGTTGCCGATTTTGAGTATGATAGAGTTCACGACCCGGACTATTACAATGTGTACGCATTGGGAGAATGGGGTGTCATTCGTACCGGTAGCGAGTTCTTCGGTTCTTTCAATCGTGGCAAACATTCCGGTGAGCATAAGTATGTTCCGGACTTACCTATTCATATCTCTGTCGATAACAACGTGCTTCCGTATATCAGCGTATCATATTGGCAGGTCGATTTCACAACTGGTACCAAGGTTTGGCAATTCCATGAAACGTGCGCTGAAAGCCCCAACAATACTGTAAAGAAAGCTTCCAAACTTGTTGCAAAGTATCTGAAATCTATCCAATATTCTGATAGGTTATATGTACATGGTGATGCTTCAACGAAAGCGGCAAACAGCATTGACGATGAGAAGCGTTCCTGGATGGACTTATTCATAGATACATTGCAAAAAGAAGGGTTCGAGATTGAAGATAAGGTAGGCAACAAGAATCCGAGTGTAGCGATGACCGGTGAGTTTATCAATGCTATCTTTGATTGTACAGTTCCCGGTATAGAGATATACATTGACGAATCATGTTCGGTATCTATTGAGGACTACATGAGCGTACAGAAAGATGCTAACGGTGCCATTCTTAAAACCAAGGTCAAGAATAAAACTACCTTGCAGACATATGAGGAACATGGTCATTTATCCGATACGTTTCGCTATGTTGTTGTGGATTTGTGTAGTGAGCAGTATATAGAGTTTAGTAACCGGCGAAAAAGGAACTTGTATGCTTGTAATGGCACTATTAATTTCTTCAATCCAGATACCGAATGTAAATACACTAAGAAGATTCTATATGTGATGCCGAATGTTAATGGGAAATTTGTCCTTATACAAGCGTTTAGATGTGGGAATAAATGGCATGTTGTTGATGTAGTATTTATGGATACTACTTCAACAGAAGATATACGTTCTTCTATTTTGTCCCATGAATCTGATTCATGTGTAATTGAATGTACGGATGCTTATTTCCCTTTTATCCGGGAACTCCGTTCTAGTACAAACAAGGAGATTCGTGTAATGAAAGAGTTTCCGGATGTAGATAAGCGTATTGCTGCAACATCTGATTATGTGAAAAATAGTATTCTTTTTTCTGCATCAAAAGTAGAATCTGATACGGAATATGTTGCCTTCATGAATAATCTGATGGACTATAATAAAGATAGTGAAACAAAAGAGGCCAGTGCTGTTTTGAGTGGGCTAGTACAGTTCGTTGTAAAATTAGGTTTGAATTGAATTGCGTTATATGTGATTGAAAATAAGGATGTTGTATTGTTGATATTATGTTTTCGTAATTTCAAGATTTTAGTGTTTTGGAAAACGGTTTTCCTTTTTACTTAGTTTTGCTCAAAAAGGAACCCAATGAATATTTTTTTTGATAATCTATTTGGAAAGAAATCTAAGACTAAAGGTGAAGTTGAAATAGTTACTTCATCTGAAAATAAGGATATAGATACTCAAAGTGGCAAGGCTGAAAAATGGTCAGTTGCATACATTGAGGACCTTACTAGTCCTATTGTAGCGGGCAGTAACTATCTAACGCTATTCAGTACGATACCTGAAGTCTTTTTCCCGATCGATTATATTGCATCGCGAATTGCAGGTGCTAATTTTCAATTGAAGAAAACTAAGGATGACAGTATAGTATGGGCGAATAAACGAATGAATGGCATACTTAGTCGTCCTAATTGTTTGATGCGTTGGAAAGAATTGATTTATCAGCACCATATTTATAAATTGTGTACAGGGAATAGCTTTATTCGTGCCGCTATGCCTGATGTCTTTTCTACAGCTGAAAAATGGAGATATTGCGATAATTATTGGGTGCTACCTTCTGATAAGACTATTGTAGAACCTGTTTACGGGAATATACCATTGTTTGGCATTGCCCAAACAGAAGATATTATTCGTAGCTATCGTTTGGAGTATGGTTGGAATGGTAGTTTGGAAATTCCTCCATACCAAATATGGCATGATAGAGACGGAAGTGCAGAGTTCTATTCAGGGGCTATGTTCTTGAAGTCCAAAAGTCGTCTTGCTTCCCAAAATAAGCCAATGTCAAATCTAATAGCTGTATATGAAGCTAGAAATGTGATTTATGTAAAGCGGGGTGGATTGGGCTTTATTGTAAGTAAGAAAACTGATGCTACCGGTTCAATAGCGTTGACTGACGATGAAAAGGAACAGCTTTTGAAGCAAAATTTTGAGAAGTATGGTGTAAGGAAGGGCCAGGTACCTTATGGTATTTCAGATGCAGACATTGACTTTGTTCGTACTAATCTTTCTATTGCAGAGTTACAGCCGTTTGAAGAGACTTTGGCTGATGCAATAAATATTGCAGGGGCATACGGCATCCCTGCCGTTCTTGTTCCGCGAAAAGACCAGTCCACATTTAGCAATCAGGCTACTGCTGAAAAGAGCGTATATTGTTCAACTGTTATTCCTATGGCCAAACAATTCTGCAAGGATTTTACAGCTTTCCTTGGTCTTGAAGGAGGGGGATATTATTTGGATTGTGATTTCTCTGATGTTGATTGTTTGCAGGAAGGATTGAAAGAATCCGAAGACGTAAAGACAAATATAAATAAACGTTGTCGTGAACAATTCTCATGTGGGCTTATAACACTCAATGACTGGCGTGCCCAAATAGGCGAAAGTATGATAGAAAATCCCTTGTTTGACAAATTGAAATTTGATATGTCAGATGAGGAACTGGATAAAGTAAATCGAGTTTTTAACACTAAAAGTGGAGATGAAAAAGATGGAAGAGAAAATCAAAAGCCTTCAGTACAAGACAAAGGCAAATGATGTTGATGAGAAGGGTATCGTTACCGTTGCGGTGAACGGTATCGGTGTGAAGGACTCACAAAATGACATATCTATGCCCGGCTCATTCAATAAGACATTGAAAGAAAATATTGGTCGGATGCGTTGGTTCCTGAATCATCGTACAGACCAGTTGTTAGGTGTTCCGTTGAGTGGTAAGGAAACAGAAGGTAATTTGGTTATGGTCGGTCAGTTAAATCTTGAAAAACAGATTGGCCGTGATACGTTAGCTGATTATAAGCTGTTTGCAGAGAATGGAAGAACCCTAGAACACTCTATCGGAGTAAAAGCCATCAAAAGGGATTCTATCGATCCTTGTAAGGTGCTTGAATGGCGTATGATGGAATATTCAACATTGACAAGTTGGGGGAGTAATCCACAGACGTTCCTTGTGAATATCAAGTCTGCTACTGCTGACCAGGTAAAGGAAGCTGTTGATTTCGTCCGGAAAGCGTTCTTGCAGCATGGATATAGTGATGAACGTTTAAAAGGATACGATATGGAATTAAGTTTATTACTGAAGAGCCTCAACGGTGGTGCCGTTGTCTCATGTCCTCATTGTGGTTATCAATTTGATTATGATGCAGAAACAGAGCATACCTTTGCCCAACAGGTATTAGATTATGCTGCTGATTATCAGAGATGGATAACACAGGACATTGTAAGGGAAGAAATGGAGAAGCTCACTCCGGAGATTAGAACCCAAGTAATTTCTCTTATTGATTCTGTCAAATCAGAAAAGAAAGAATTTTCTCAAAAGGGTCTACAAGACCTTATGAATTATGTAAGATGTCCCCACTGTTGGGGAAAAGTATATCGTTCGAATGCTATTCTGCAAAACACTTCTGAAGATACCACCGGAAAAAATGAGCCGTCTGTTGACACTCAAGAAAAGAATGACGGGGAAAATGGGAACGATGAAGTGACGATTAAAGCCGCTGATAATGGCACTTTACTCGATTTTAAGAGTTTGAATAGCTGTTTCGAGAATAAATAACTTAAAATTTAAATTTTATGCCAATTAGAAAATTTACAGTATCAGATTTTAATCTGAAAACGGACGGCTTGCCGGCAGAACAGAAGGCGTTTATGGAAAACATCGTCGGCATGATGTGTGAAGTAGTAAACAAGTCCCTTGAAGGAATTGCATCACCGGATGAGGTATCAAAACAGTTTGACGATATTAATAAATTGCTGAAATCCTATGACAATGAGAAGTTCCAGCAATTGGTTAAAGACAATGAAGAACTCGTTGCCCAGGTAAAGACCCTTGGAGAAAGTATTGAGAAAATGAAACAAAAGGGCTTGTCTATGAATGCTATCAACAAGTTCGATGAGAAGTTGAACGAGATGCTTGATTCTGAAAAATTCAGAGATTTCGCAGAAGGAAAAACACGCAAATCAGGAGAGTTTGACGGCTTCTCCTTGAAAGATGTCGTTTCCATGACTGACAATTACACCGGTGATTTGTTGATTACTCAACAACAGAAACGTGTTGTGACTCAGGTTGCCAACAAAAAGTTGCATATGCGTGATGTATTAACGACGCTGACAGCTGATCCTGCATATCCTCAACTCGCCTATGCGCAAGTATATGCTTTCAACCGCAATGCCCGTTTTGTAACAGAGAACGGTCGTTTACCGGAATCAAGTATCAAGGTAAAAGAGATACAGACAGGAACTAAGCGCCTTGGTACTCATATCCGTATCTCAAAACGTATGTTGAAATCAAGAGTGTACATTCGTTCCTACATCTTGAACATGCTTCCTGAAGCTGTTTGGATGGCAGAAGACTGGAACATTTTGTTTGGTGACGGTAATGGTGAGAATTTGCTTGGTATTATTAATAATACTGGGGTGACTTCTGTAGAGAAGATTATTAGTACAGCCATTGTTACAGGTGCCGCCGGTGCTGTAAAAGCTATTACCGGATATAACGGTGATAAGGATGTAATTGTAGAGTTTGCAGAACCACAGGATTTGATTCTTGATGGAATGAGTATCACGTTCGCTGGTGCCGCTGTTCTTACAGAACTGAACAAAACACACGCTCTTGTGAAAATGGAAGATGGTCGTATCCTTATTCCTGGTGTCGCGTTCTCCGGTGCTGAAACGGCTACGGATAAAATGACATTCAGTGTTCATGAAGCCGGCTTTAAGAACATTGAGGAACCCAACTCTGAAGATGTAGTGAAAACAGCTTTCGCCGCAATGACATATGCCCAGTATTTTCCGAATGCTATTATTCTTAATCCAATGACTGTTAACGGTATGGAATCAGAGAAAGATACGACAGGACGTAATCTTGGTATCGTTAAAATGGTTGATGGGGTGAAATATATTGCCGGTCGTCCGATTATCGAGTATGGTGGTATTCTTCCAGGTAAGTATCTTTTAGGTGACTTTAACCAAGCTGCAAATTTGGTTGATTATACCACTTTGACACTTGAATGGGCTGAAGATGTGGAGACCAAGCTTTGCAATGAGGTTGTGCTGATGGCACAAGAAGAAGTTATCTTCCCGATTTATATGCCGTGGGCTTTCGCTTATGGGGATTTGGCCGCATTGAAGACTGCAATAACTAAAGCGTAGGATTATGGATTACATACTTAGAGGTAACGATAAGGATGTAACCAATGTGCTTAAAGAGCAACGCATTCGGATTAATAGAGGGATGATTCAACTCATCCCTATTTCCGAATGTGGTCTTGTTACAGAAGAAGATGCCCGAAAGACATTGGAATGTATGCTTGCAGAGAAAAATGAAGAGATTGGCAGGCTTACTGCATCCATTGTAGAGAAAGATAAGACAATTGTTGAACTGACAGAAGAGCGTGAAACAATGAAAGCTCGCATTGCAGAACTTGAAGTACAGGTGCCTTCTGATGAAAAGAATCTTCCGGTTGCCGATTCAAAAGATTTGCAAGAGGAAGATGCCAAGGAGGTAACTGTTACAGATGATAAAGCCGTTTCCGTAGAAGATGAAAAGAAAACCGGGAAAGGCAAGACTTCTAAATAACTATCGCTATGTTGATTGATGTTTCATATTTTATGTCAGGTCCCAGGCATATTGAGAATGTTTCGGTCGCTGAAATGCCTTCGCCCCAATCTCTTGCTGTGAATGAGGTGATAAATGGGTATATTAAGGCATTTCAGCCCGAATTTCTCCGGAATGTTGTTGGTGTGACTCTTTCCCAAGCTATCACAGATTATTTGGAGCTTATTGAACGGGAAAAGGAAGATTCTTCAGATGAAGTTGATATTTCAGAAGAGAAGGAAGCCCCCCAGTCCGGATATGCAGTATTATGCGAGAAGCTGTGTGAACCGTTCGCTGACTATGTCTTTTATCATATTCTTCGTGACGCAAACACCCAGGCTACAATAACCGGGCTTGTCCGTTTGAAATGTGCTAATGAATATGTAGCTCCTTTGAAGAGACAAGTAAGCACATGGAATAGCATGGTAGAGAAGAATAAACAGTTTGTTGAATGGGCTATGTCGAATGATTGTCCTTTCGATGTGCAAATAACCAAGAATCTTTTGACCCCAATTAATGCTTTCAATTTATGATAGATTTAGATATAACAGAACTGTTTGAGGAGATTGTAAAGGAACTTCCAGAAGGGCTTGAAATTCTCTATCCAAATGGGAAAGGGGGAACTAAAGTTATGAAGTCCCCAAGGTTGAATTACATCTTCGGTAGCAGTCAATATATCAAAGATATTTTAGATGAATACAGTAAGTCTTCTGCCCAGTCTGAAAGGAAGTTTCCATTGGTTGCACTATTCACTCCAATTAGTGAGGATAGAGGTGATGCGGATTATTTTTCAAAAGCAAAGGTTTCGTTAATTATAGCATGTTCTTCTTGTAAAGAGTGGAGCAATGAGATGCGCAGAACCACATCTTTTAAAAATATCCTTCGGCCAATCTATAAACGTTTATTGGAAGTATTATATGAAGATTCTCGGTTCGACTGCGACTATGACGAAAAAGTGAAACATAGTTATTCAGAAAACTATTCATATGGCAGATACGGAGCCTATACAGATTCCGGTGAGGCTGTGAGCGAGCCGATTGATGCCATAAATATACGCTCGATGGAAATAAAAATTAATAATCTTAATTGTAGAAGAAAATGAGAAAGATTAGAACGTGTAAGGGTTCCCGGATGAACACTGGTAGTTCTGCTTGTAGCATTGACTGGAAAAAGGTCAAAGGTGCTATCTTGACAGAACATGGTGTCAAACTCCCTGCTGATATAACAGGTGAGAAGTTGCTCGAATTGTGCCATGCAGACCGTCCCGGGCGTATTTACCCTATTTTGCCATTCCTGGAGTATGCCAAGAATGGTGGAGAGCCTCAAGTTAATCCTGTAGGGTACGGTGCAAGTGAATACAACGGGCTTAGCGCTCAAACAGACACCTTCACTTTGAAGAAATTTGATGAGGTTTTGAATGCCCAGCTTCTGAAATGTGCCAATAAAGGATGGGACGTTTACTTTTGGAATCAGGATAATATGTTGATCGGTTATAATGATGACACTGATATCCTTGCCGGTATTCCGATGTCTACTGTTTACCCGACCGTGACACAGTACCCGACCAGTAGTGCTAAGTCTGCGATGACTGTTAGTTTTTCACATGAAGATGTGGAAGACAGCCAATTGCACTTTGACTACGTGCAGTTAGACTTCAATCCCAAGAATTTCGTTAAAGGCTTGGTTGATGTTGTGTTTCAAAAGTTGGAGGCCGAAAATACTTACAAAATAGTTGAAGTTGTTGGTGGTTATGACCGTACAGAAGAATTTGGCAGTCTTATTGCTGATGGTGCTGCTGAAGTTATGAATAACGTAACTTCTGCTACATATTCGGATGGTATCATTACCATTGTTCCTAAAGCCGGGGCGGTTCCTTCGTTGAAAGCTCCTTCTGTATTGTATGAAAAAGGAATCAGAGGTATCGAGCAGGTGTCATGAAGGTAGATAATGTTACGTTCGTCGAGGTTGCTGTGAAGGGCATGACGAAGGAAGAGTTTATTAATGCGCACATTAAAGTCGTGTGGCAGGAACTGAAGGAAGCTGACCGCAAGAAGAAGCTCTCGGAAGTGTACGATGCGATAACTAAGTAACCGACGGGCTGGGGTGTGATTACAGCCCGGCCCGTTATATTTTTACTGTATGGCAGATTTTGATGAATTACATAGAGTTATTCATTCCATTGCATCCGGGTTTGAAGAGGAATGTATTAGGTGTATGGAAGAACATAAGAATGTGCTCGTTGATTGCATTCAGGAGCAATTATATTCCGGTCTGGACGGTACTGAACATCTATTGAATCCTGATTATGATACTGACACCTATTTTAACGAGCCCGGTCCCTGGCAGAACCGTGCGGAACAATATAAACGATGGAAGGAGAGGATAACTCCACCTCTTAGAAGTGAGATGCTTTATTTGCCACCGCGTCCGGTTGAGGTACCTAACCTCTTTATTACTGGTACTTTCTATGATAGCATAACTGCCGATAGAATTGATTCCGGGCTTCGATTCTCAACGAAAGGATTTACGGACGGTAGTTCTATTGAGAAGAAATACGGTGAGCAGATTTTAGGCATTGGTGATACAGCTAAAGAGTACTTTAATATTATGTATCTCCGTCCCTGGATGGAACGTTTCTTTTCAGAATGTGGATATCGGTAGAAAATGGCTTGTAGTTGCGAAATAAAAAAGATGCAGAGTGAACTGGAACGTATCAGTGATCTTGCAAAGAAAGCAGCTGTCTTGGATGGTTGCATGTATGTCGTTTATCAGAAAGAAGATGGTATCTATGCTTTTGATAAACTAGGAGTTGAGATAAAAGGAAAGATTGTTGAATATAGACATTACCTGTAATTATGGCAGATTTAAAATTAAAAGATTTCGTTGATGAGAACGATTTGCAGAAATTGGTGGAGCTTGATAATACTATTGAGCGTGTGAGGGCTGATTATGTTAATGTGGCCAAAGAATTAGCAAAAGGTTTGAAACTAAATGTAGAAGGCGTTGCTGATCTTGAAAAGTTGAGTAATCTTTATAATACTCAAGCAAAAACGGCTGGTTCTGCATCTGCTGAATTAACCGAGGCTCTTAGAAAACAGTCTGAAATAACTCAAACTGTCAGTAAGAAGATAGAGGAAAAGCTAAATGTAGAGAAATTATCTGCTGCTGAATTGAAGAAACTAACCAAGGCAAACTCGGATAATGCTGCGTCCTTGGAAAAGGCTGCTAAAGCGGAAGCTAACTTGACAAAAGCGCAGAATGCCGGTAATACTACTCGTAAGAAAGCTGTTTTATCTGAAGAAGAACGTTTAAAACTTATCAGAACTGCTATTACCTTGACTAATCAGGAAGTACATAGCCGTTCACAAGCAAAGGAAATGAATAAGCAGCTGCAAAAGGCTGTTGATGTTTTGAAAGATACGGATGAAAACTATATTCGTACACTTGCCCGTCTTAATTCTACTATTGGAATCAACACTGATTACATAAAGCGAAATTCCGATCGATATAGTCAACAGAAAATGACAATTGGTGCATACCGGGAAGAAGTGAAGGCTGCATGGGTTGAGATACAGAACGGTAATAAGTCCATGCAGAATATGGGTATTATTGCCCGGAATGCAGGAAGGATGCTTAAAACGGAGATGGCTCCTGGGCTAAGCCAAGTTAGTGCAGGATTGAAAGGATGGGCTGCTGGATATATTGGTGCACAAGCTGTTGTTGGAGGGATTGTTAAGATGTTTACGCAACTGCGTGAAGGTGTTGGTTCCATTGTTGAATTTGAATTTGCTAATAGCAAACTTGCAGCGATTTTAGGTACGACGGCTGACAATATTAAAGAATTAACCACTGATGCGCGTCAATTAGGAGCAACAACGAAATATACAGCTGCACAAGCTACTGAACTACAGATAGAATTAGCCAAATTAGGTTTTACACGTCGTGAAATATTAGATTCGACAGGTGCCATCTTACGATTCGCACAAGCAACTGGAGCTGAACTTTCGGATGCAGCCGCATTGTCTGGTGCTGCATTGAGAATGTTTAATGCTAGCACTAAAGAAACAGAACGTTATGTATCTGCTATGGCTGTTGCTACATCAAAGAGTGCCTTATCTTTTTCTTACCTAGCTACTGCCTTGCCTATTGTTGGTCCGGTTGCAAAGGCATTCAATTTCCAAATAGAAGATACTTTGGCATTGTTAGGAAAGCTTGCAGATGCAGGTTTTGATGCTTCAATGTCTGCAACAGCCACTCGTAATATTTTGTTGAATTTGGCTGATGGCAATGGCAAATTAGCTAAAGCACTTGGAGAACCTGTAAAAACATTGCCTGAGTTGGTTGTTGGCTTAAAGAAACTGAAAGAACAAGGTGTAGATTTAAATACAACTTTAGAATTAACAGATAAACGGAGTGTCGCCGCTTTCAATGCTTTTCTTACAGCTTCTGATAAAATTGTTCCATTGAGGGACCAAATTACAGGCGTGGATAAAGAACTAACAGATATGGCAGATACCATGAGTAACAATGTTAAAGGTTCTATTGCGGGACTTTCTTCTGCGTGGGAAGCATTTATGTTATCCTTCTATGATTCCAAGGGTATAATGAAGGATGTCCTGGATTTTCTGGCAAGAGGGTTGAGGAATGTTGCTGCACAGCTGAAGGGGTATTCTGAATTACAAGATGAAGCAGACAATAAGGCTGTTGCCTTTGCACAGAAAGAGATGATGAAATCTGATATTTTGGAGAAGAATGCTAGAAATATGCAGAGGTTGTATAAAGAATATATAAATTCAGGAATGTCTGCTGATGAGGCGGCCAAAAAGGCTAAAGAAGATTATATTGAAACATTGAAGTCTCGTTTGGAATATGAAAATAGTGATTATCAATTAGCTATAGATAATCGTAAGAAATTGGAAGGAGAATTGAAAGACAGGGGATTCTTTACAATTCTGACCTCATGGAGACGTACAAATAATGTCATTAAAGATGAGATCGATGTTGCAACTAAAGTTGCTGCAGGTAAGAAGGCTATTTCATCAATAACAGAATCTCTTATTGAACAACTTGATACCATTGATTTGAAAGAGAATGGTGGTACAAAGGGGAATTCAGTAAAGGTACTTACTGATAAAGAAAAACGTGAACAGGAAAAAGCTCTCAAAGAGAAGCTGAAAATTCATGAAACTTATCAGGAGTCAGAACTAGCTCTTATGGATGAGGGACTGGAGAAAGAACTTGCTAAAATTGGTGTTGCTTACTCGAAGAAGATTGCTGCCGTCAAGGGTAATAGCAAAGAGGAAATTGCTACACGTCAGAATTTAGCTAAGGAAATGCAGGAAAAGCTAGATGAGTTTACTATTAAGTATAATTCTGATCGTGAGAAGAAGGATGTTGAGAACGCTCTTGCTGTTGTAAAAAAGGGGTCCCAGGAAGAACTTGATTTGAAATTACACCAGTTGGAATTGCAACGTGAAGCAGAAATTGATGCAGCGGAGAAAACTGGTGAAGATGTAATATTGATAGATGAAAAATATGCTAGGAAAAAACAAGAGATTTACGGAAAGTATGCTTCTGATCAGGTAGCATTGATTGCGGAAAATGCAGCCCATGAGCAAGAGATACGTGACGCTGCGTATGTAATGGATATGCTTGCTCTTAAAAAGAAGTTAGCATCCAAGCTAATAACAGAAGAGCAATATGCGATAGAGGAATACAATTTACAACTTGAATATGCACATAAGACTACTGAAGCAGCGATTGAAGCTTTGGAACTGGAATTAACCGTTGAGAATATTACTGCTGAAGAACGTACTAAGATTGTTACTCAGTTGTATGTTTTGAAGGCTGCTCTCGCTAAAAAGGAGGCAGAATTACAGATAAGTGCTATTCAAAATATTACTAAAGCTGAAGATAAAGCGTTAAAAGAACGCCAAAAGAATCTCAAAAAATGGTTGCAAACTGCATCACAAGCTGTAGGGACTATTGGAAATCTTGTTTCTACACTTTATGATGCTCAAATTGATAAGATAGAGGAAGAGCAGGATGCTAATGATGAAAAATATGACAAAGATGTTGAACGGGTTGATAAACTGGCAGAGTCAGGTGCTATTTCCGAAGAAGAAGCAGAAGCGCGTAAACGTGCTGCAAAATCTTTGACAGAAGCAAAAAATGCTGAACTAGAAAAACAAAAACAAGAAATGGCACGTAAACAAGCCATTTGGGAAAAGGCGACTAGTGTCGCTCAAGCTGGAATAGCCACTGCACTGGCAATAACTGAAGCTTTACCGAATATTCCTTTATCTATTGTTATTGGTGCCATGGGAGCAATTCAGGTTGCAACTATTCTTGCAACTCCTATTCCTTCCTATGCAGATGGTACTCAAGGTAATGATAGGCATCCCGGCGGTACCGCTTTAGTTGGTGATGCCGGTAAACATGAAGTTATCATGTATTCTGGAAAAGCATGGATTACTCCTGATACTCCAACTTTAGTTGATATTCCTAAAGGTGCGCAAGTCTTTCCTGATGTTGATAAGGTAGATATCTCTAATTTTGATATACCGGATTGGGACTTTCCCACATTTTCACCGACATATTTTGCATCTTCTTCCGGTGACACCATTGTTTTCAATGATTATTCCCGGTTAGAAAAAAGGGTTGATAGAACAAATTTCCTTTTGATGAAGAGTCTAAAAATGCAACGCCAAGATGCTTCTAACCGTGAATTTGAACTGTATAAGTTATCTAAACTGAAATAGCCATGATTGAAAGATTAAATCAGATAACATTGAGTGATTTCATTGAACTTTCATGCGGAAACTATGCTTGTTTGCTTTCGGACTGCAAATCTATGTCCGAAAGCACGCTTAAAGAAATAGCATCTAAATTAATTATCGAATACAGAAGCATTGTTAATCCTTCAGGTATGCAGGCTATGATTATGGACAAAGAGGATATGGTGAAGGAACGTGCCAAACTATTGAGCCTTCGTATATGTCAGACTCTTGTTTCTCTTGGCTTTTATGATGATGCTCGTCAGGTGTTGGGTCAACTAAATGTAGATATCCGGAATATGAGTGATGAGCAAGTTATATCGAAGCTTGATTATTTACTTCATTCTGCGATTTTTGAGCAAAAACGGAACGAGGAAAGACGCAGTGAGGAACATAAAGGAAGTAAGGCTACTCCTGAACAAATTCGTTCTTCTTTTGATGCCGAGATTGCTTTTCTAATGACATTCTTTAAAATGAGTATTGATTCCCGCGTAATTAATGCTGCTGTCTATGCGAATATCGTTCATCAAGCTGATGTTGAAATATCGATCAGAAAAAGAAGCACATGATAATATTGGTATTACATATATGCTGTAATTCGATTAATTTTTAATTAAAGCGAATTATTTCATACAGTCGTTTGTACATCTCCTTTAGAATCACAAACGACTTTTTTATGAATAGAAAAAACAGCATCCATTGTATAAATAGGCATTTATACAATGTTTTATTGTCAGAATTACGTACATTAGAGACGAAGTGTAATCGGATAACGGCAGAAGTGTCCGAGGTAAAAAAAATGATTGCCTTATTGCCCCCCGATATAGGCACTCTTATTAGTTCAATCGAGCGTTCTGCTAAGGAAATGCACGAACAAAGTATCATGCACCGGAAATATGTGGAAAGGTGCATTAATGGCGAACCGAAGATACACCTAATAAGGAGGGCTGACAATGGACTTTGAAAAGGAATTATCAGAAATATATCCTTGGATATTAAAGGTGGCAAGAAAATTCTGCTGTTCCATGCAAGATGCTGAAGACTTAGCCGGTGATACAGTTTATAAGCTACTTGTGAATCGTGATAAATTTGATTGTTCTAAACCACTTCAACCGTGGTGCCTTATTATAATGAGGAATACTTATATAATAAGATACAATAGAAATTCCCTTATACATTTTACAGGGCTTGATATGGTAGACGGAAGTGCCATTTCTAACTGTACAGCTCATTCAATACTGTTTGATGATTTGGTTTCCACAATACAACGGTGTGCTAAAAAATCCCGTTGTATTGATAGTGTGATGTATTATGCTAGTGGGTATTCATATGATGAGATAAGTGAAATCCTGAACATTCCTGTCGGAACTGTAAGAAGTCGTATTTCTTCCGGACGAAAAATGATATGGCATGAATTATATAGCCGATTTTAATGACTGATATACATCTATTATTGTGAAATTTTATATTTTTGCTAAAAAGAATATGCTATGAAAAGAAGAATAAGTTTTTTAGAATACTTAAAACGAAATCCAATAATGGTCTCGTTTTGTTTGAGTACTGGTATTGTTGTGTCCTGTCTGGTGTTCTATTCTAGATATTTTAACGGACCGATTTCTACTGATATAGATGACTGGGCTGGATTTGCTACATTTTGTGGCTTTAGCCTATCATTAATTTCTATAATTTTTATTTTTATGACTTATAGAAGTCAACAGGAATTATCATCTATATTACAGTTTGAATCTTCTTTTTTTCAATGGCTTGAGATGCATAATTCTATATATAATGAGTGCAAGGCGGATATTGAAAAATATTATGATGAGGTTGTTTCTATCTTTATTTCAAATTCAAATGATTTAATGCCAGTAGAATTTGAGAGGGATTTAGATAATGGCAAAAGTCGACATTTAATGAGATATTATCGACATTTATATCAGTTGTATAAATATATTTATTTGAGTGAGGTTTTGACCTCAAATAAAAAAAAGAAGAAGTATTATGATATTATACAAGCTCAAATGGGAGATAAAGAATTGTTTGTTGTTTTATATCTTCTCCTTGGTGATAAACGTAAAACAGAGGAAAAGGCACTAAAGGGTATTTTGTATTATGAATTGTTAGATGAAGCCCATTTGTTTAAAAATATTTATTATCCTAAAGAATCTTCCAATTTTAAAGAATTTGAAAGACTGATGCGAAATGTCTTTGTTGAAACAAGAGATTCATTTTATTATCTAACAGATAACACGTGTGATATTTCACAGGGAGAAGAAAATCTATATTTAATAAAATAATTTGTATATAGCTTATAATTAGCAGATTATATTAGTTTTAGACAAAGCATGATTTTCAAGAATTTAGCCAATCGGGAAACCGGTTGGCTTTTTCTATATATTTGCTCGTGAACGTTCAAAAGGAGTTAAAATGCTTTGTAAATATGTACTTACCGTTGATAGTATTTCCTATGATATTCCCAAATCTTGTATTCAGAATTGGGATGAAATAAAGTTTTCCCGTAAACGCTCCGGACTTGAAGGAATAACTAGAACCTTTACTTCAAAATTCCAGTTTGTGGGAGAAGCCTATGATCTCATATTGGAGGAGTATTTGAGCAAATACCTAGCTTCTAATGCTAGTATCACTGTTTATACTATAACTAATTCTCATACTTATGAAGAATTCTTCAGTTGCCGACTGGATTTCGGTTCATTGACCTATGATGGAAATACTGTTTCTATTAATTCGATAGATGATAGTGTCGCTAATATCATAAAGGCTAACAAAGGAACGCAGTACGAATATTCGGTAGATGAGATAAAAGATACATATCAGCTTTATTATGATAGACTACCGTTTAATTACTACGCGAACTATATATGTGGTGGATACTCTTTAGAAGATGGAGGGCAATATGTTGATTTCTCAAGAGATATAACAGGAAAAACTATATTCCAGTCTCTTCCATTGGAAGTCGTAGAAAAAGACTTACCAGAATCAGATAGTCCTGTAGAAATAAATTCTGTGACTTTAGATACTTCTGTACCTGCTTTTTTAAGGGCGCATAAACCAGTCAAGGTATATATAACTCCCGAATTCAACTTTTATTTAGGCAGAGGAGATGTAATGTTGACACTTGCTAAAGTTGATGGGAACGGTACCACAAGCACTATTGCGAGTTGGATAAATACCGATTATTCAGGAAATACACATACAACAGAAAAAGACACTTATAGACCCGAACAATATCAGGATGTTTATGCAATAGACCTTCAAGATGGTGAATGTCTTCAATTTGTCATACATGATCCGATAGGTAATATGAATGTTAACGGACCTGGAAAGGTGTATTTTTCTAAATATTCACTACAGATAAAATGGACTTCAATAGCATCACCTATCAATATAGATGTGGTAAAACCTATTACTGTTCTGAATAGTTTGCTCAAAAGTATGAATGGTGGTAAAGAGGGTATAAAAGGCGAGATAGCTTCCGGTGTAGACAATCGGTTGGACAATTGCCTTATTTTGGCTGCCGAAAGTATTCGTGGGATATTGTCTGCTAAATTATATACCTCATATACGAAGTTTGTAGACTGGATGGAAGCCTGTTTTGGCTTTGTTCAGAGGATTGAGGGGGATATTGTAAAGTTTGTCCATCGTGACAGCTTATTTACTTTTAATGGTAATAAGAATATATCAAGAAACATTTCAGATTTTCAATTTAAAGTAGACAGTTCTAGGATATATGCACGAGTTAAAGTTGGTTATGATAAAGTTGATTATGAATGCTTGAATGGTCGTGATGAATTTCGATTTACTGCTGAATATACTACTGGATTGCAAGTAACAGATAATACACTAGAGTTAGTGAGCCCTTATCGTGCAGATGCTTATGGCTTGGAAATCGTGTCACAGAAAAGGGGAAGTAGTTCTACTGATAACGAAAGTGATAATGATGTGTTTATCGTTGGCGCAATGCTCGCTTATAATAAGGTTATTGGGAAAGCGGAATATGTACTAGAAAGGAATGCGGATTGGAAGATTGCAGGTGTTCTAAATCCTGATGCAATGTTTAATGTTATGTATTGGCAGAAAGCTATGTTGAAAGCTAATGCTAAGTATATTGGCATGTTCGCTGATTCTCTTCATTATGCTTCTTCGGATGGGAATAGCAATGTTATAGTCAATGATGTGAAATTAACTGATGACTTTATACTTGAAGAGCATTTGGTCACTTGTGGAGATGTTTCATTTACAACCTTTGATGAGGATATTCCACAAACAGATGATGGAACGATTAAGATTCAAAAAGGTGGCCTTGTTTACGAAGGTTACATCAAAGAGGTGAGTAGTACAGTTGAGAGAAACGAGGGAGTGAAGTATGATTTATTTGTCCGTTCAATAACAAAAGCCTAGAATATGATTATAAGTCCGTTTACCCCACTGTTTTTTTCTCCGTCTACCGATAAATTTGGAGCGAAAAGTAAATATGTGCAGTTATTCGCACGTACAGACAGGATTTTTGTTGAATTGATTTTGACACCCAAAGAGCAGGAGCCTATTGTTTACATTAATAATCTTTTAAGTAATATATCTACACTTGTATCATTAAGCTCATGGAAGATGAATGATGATAAGATTCTCTATTTCTATAACATTTCATTGCTTCCATGTGGATATTATACTGTAACAGTTAATGGGAATACGAGTGAGATTTTTAAAGTTACGGATGATGAGTGTGAGTTATCAGAAACCAGCCTTATTCAGTATTCAATGAAAGATAATAAGCAGCGTCTTGATGCTGTCTGGTGGATAGATGGGATGCAATACTTTTTTGATTTTCGAGTTCCTGGTGGTTTCAAAGATAACGGATGGACGTTCGGTGTGGATAATGAGCAGTTCGTGACTTCTGATGAGGATATTGTTGAGCTATTCAGCCACGAATATACAACTATATTATTCACGCTTGGAAATGGGATGGGATGCCCTGTATGGTTTGCTGAATTATTGAATCGTGTCTTATGCTGTAATTACGTCTACTTTGATGGTATTCGATATGCAAGAAAGGAAAGTAATGTTCCGGAACTTAACCAGCAAATCGAAGGATTGAAGAGTTTTGTATTCAATCAAATGTTACAGAGGGTAAAAACGATTAATCCTGTTTTGGAGTGGAACAACCAAATGTCTATAAGAAGAATTCAAAATGATACTTATAGGATAACATCTGACAGTGGAGAGTTGAGGAGCATAAAGTCTGGTGGTGAAGCTGTAGAAGAATATACGTCAGTAATCATCGGTAAGTTGTATGTGCATTATCAGAAGATTATGACTAGTCTTTTTACATCTCATAATTATAGTTGTAAAGTGATTTTGGATAAACCGGCTAATAGTGGGGTGACGTTCATGATACCTTTTAATCTCACAAGCGCTGGTGTCGTAACTTCGGAAGTTAATCAGATTACAGTTGTCTTGGGAGGTTATTCGAATGAAGTTCAATTTTCTCAAAAGGGAAGTTCATACGATATTGATTTATTATCAGGAGGTATATTAGAGTTCTTGAAAGGAACTGATGATAGGACTTATTATGAGGTGACTTGGGACGGTGAATTTGTTGATACGTTACCTGTTGCTTCTGATGAAGTTTCTGATCCGTCATCAAATTAATATAATAGTTTTAAACAATAAAGATAGAATAAAATGACAGAGTCAGAGAAACAACAAATTATTAGCCTTGTGCTGCAAGCGTTGAAGACAAACAGTCTTACAATAGAACAACTGGCTGATACAACAGAGCTATCTAGAGATATGTATGTTGAAGTTAGTGGTGGTCGGAAAATATCTATTGATTTGCTTTCAAGTACCATTGCTAAAATGGTGAATGGGGATTTTGATGCATTAGTGGAGAATGTCAATAAGATTGCAAAAGATTTATCGAATGGAGACGCCGAGTTGTTGAAACGTATAACAGGAGTGTCTGATAAATCCAATCCTTTGACTGACCCATTCAAAAGTATTGGCTCTTTTACTACTATTGGTAGCTTTAAGGATAAATTGAAAACAATGTATTCCGGGGATTCTTCTATTGGGAATTATCGGTGTATTTTGTCTGTTGATTCGTCTAAGATTCCTGTAAATATACAACTTGAACGGTTGGAGCTTGATAAGGTTTGTCAATCATTCACTTCGTGTATACAACTGGCTACCATGTCAGACAATGCCGAAGGTGTATATTTAGGTACAGTTTGTACAATCTCACGAATAGGTATTGTTTCCAATGAGAGTGTTACATGGGGCAAATGGACCTCTGTAATAAATGACTTTGAGGAAAGGATAGGAAAAGCGAACGGTATCGCTCCTTTGAACGAAGAAAGTAAAGTTCCTTCTGAATGTCTGCCTGAACCGTTGTCTCTTGGAGAAGATGAAGAAGAAGCTTTCCCCGGCAACCGTGGAAAGTCTTTGGAAGATATAATGAAAAATATCCCTTCCGATATAATCAAACCGGGTTCTTTCTCCGTCCTGTCTGACGCTTCCTATCTCGATGTGTCTTTCAAGAAAGTGTCCAAAACAACTGGTAAAGAGACGGATGACAGCTTCCGTCTGCCTTCTGCTACCCTTGAACAAGCCGGCCTTTTGTCCGCCGAGGATAAGCAAGCCCTTGAGGAAA